>JAEAME010000030.1_pt1 | contig 222275 bp, 216 predicted proteins | sample 8958731 | NCBI WGS metagenome assembly JAEAME01 (sample SAMN16933194, study PRJNA681113) | bioreactor sludge metagenome | isolation source: anerobic bioreactor sludge (Control) | place: India:Bengaluru | collected 2018-10-24
TGACTCGTTGGGGTGGTAACCCTGTTATGGGTGACAGCATCATCGCTGGCTTTGATACATATGACCTTCAGATCTATGCCATGGGTAAAGGCCCAACCGCTCTAACTGCTTCAGCTCCAGATGCATCCGTTGACTTCGGCAAATCAGTAGTAATCAAAGGAACCGTAACTGACATTTCACCTGGCACAAATGATGCTCGTTTGAAAATGCGTTTCCCCAACGGTGTTGCAGCAGTCTCTGACGATAGCCAAAGCGGCTACATGATGTATGTATACAAGCAATTCGAATGCCCAACTGACACAACCGGTGTCCCCGTTTCAATTGCGGTCATTGACTCTAACGGTAACTACCGAGAAATTGGAACAACCACAACAGACGCTACAGGCTACTACAGCTTCAACTGGACTCCTGACATCGCAGGCAAATACACAGTCTATGTAACTTTCGCTGGATCTAAAGCATACTACGGCTCAGTCGCGACAAACTCTTTTGTCGTTGATGACGCACCAGAAGCAACCCCTGCACCTACAGATAGACCCGAATCAGCAGCAGACATGTACTTCGTACCAGCAATCGCTGGCTTGTTCGTCTTAGTCATCATCGTACTAGTTTTGCTAGTACTCATGATGAGAAAACGACCATAAGCGACAAAGCAAACAACAAAACATTCCCTTTTCTTTTTTTGTTTCAATTTAATGATGAATAGATTACGGCTGAGAAGGCATTGGTTACATAAACGATGTCGCAATCGTTAATTGCAGTACGCTCTAACTCCTAAATTTGACCCAGAGCCTCAGCAAACCCTAAAATTCATTTATTCTAAAAACAGAAATTCTGCTGAGTTTTTATCGTTGTATTCTTGTTTTGTGTTCTTTGTGAGGATGAGGATGTTTAAACTTCCTCGCCTCGTAGGAGGACTGTTTTGCCTGTTTGGTATTCTAATTCAGGCTGCCCTCATGTTGCTGTTAGGATGAGAAGAGATTGGCTTTGCTGATCCGTATACATGGCCCTATGTTGAATTCGATGAGGTGAGTATAGGAAACATGATTAAAACCTATTTTTCTGCATGCGACTTTTGTATTGTATTAGACAAATAATTCCTAAATTAAATAAATGAATCGCGGGCAGAATAAAGGGGTGCATTGATTCCCTTTACCCCGTCTCGGTTCCTCTGAATTGGCTTTTATAGAGATTATAATAGAAACCTTTCACCATCAACAATGAGTCGTGAGTTCCTCGCTCAACTATTTCCCCATCTCTTATCACCAGCACCTGATCTGCCTTCCTGATTGTGCTGAGCCTATGGGCAATTACAAAGCTTGTCCTTTTCTCCATCAACCTAAGCAAAGCTTCTTGGATCTTAGCTTCGGTGCGAGTATCAACGTTGCTGGTTGCCTCATCAAGAATCAAAATCTTGGGATCAGTAACAACTGCCCTAGCAATGGCGAGCAACTGCCTTTGTCCTTGACTGAGATTACTACCTCTCTCGCTTAACATCGTGCTGTACCCCTTAGGTAACCTAGTTATCCATTGATCTGCGTTTGCCAGCGTTGCTGCCTTTATACAATCTTCATCAGTAGCCGCAGGGTTTCCGTACCTAATGTTCTCCATCACAGTGTCAGCAAAGAGAAAGTTATCCTGAAGCACAGTGCCCAATTGCTTTCGCAGACTCCACCTCGTCACCTCTCTGATATCTACCCCGTCAACTCTGATGCTGCCACCTTGAAGATCATAGAATCGACCCAAAACATTAACTATGGTTGTCTTCCCTGCCCCCGTAGGACCAACCAACGCGACAATTTGACCAGGCAGAGCATGGAAACTCATATTTTTTAAAACGGGCACACCAGGCACATAGCTAAACTCGACGCTGTCAAAAACAACATCACCCTTGATTTCACCTATAGGCTTTGCCCCTGGTTTGTCAGTTATCTCTGGTTTAGTGTCCACAACCTCAAATATTCTTTCGGCTCCCGCTAAGGCCGACTGGACACTGTTGTAGAGCTCAGCCAGTTGCCGTAAAGGCTGAACAAAGTTCCTTGAGTAAAAGATAAAACTTGTGATTACCCCAATAGTGACAGCCCCCTGTAACGCTAGCCATCCACCAAGACCAACGACAACAGCAATTCCGAATGTACTCATTACATTCACTAGAGGCATAATCATGAAAGCCCAAGAGGTCGCTGATTTTGCCTGCTCTCTCAAAACTCTGTTTTCAACGTCAAAAGCTGAGAGAACTCGGTTTTGGGCACCAAAGGCAGTGACGACTCGTTGACCACTTACCGTCTCCTCTATCCTTGAATTCAGCTTACCCATGCTGCTTTGCACACCCCTAAACCCTGCGAGAGTTTTGCGACCAATTGCCACTGTCACTATAACCATTAAAGGCAAAACTACAAGACTACCGAGCGCTAACCATGCATTGAGTATAAACATCGCAAGGAGTATGCCAACTAAACTTAAGAAACTTGAAAGAAGCTGGACAAAGCTTTGACTTAAAGCTTGATTTATGGCTTCAATGTCATTTGTGAGCCTACTCATAAGTTCCCCCTGTGTGTTGCGGTTAAAGTAACTTAGACTCAAAGTTTGTAGATGCTCAAAGAGGTCTTTTCTAAGACCTTTAAGGACTCTTTGCGAAAGACGGGCCATCAGTATGCCCTGACCTGCCATGGTGCCCCATGCACCTAAGTAAACAGCTACGAGAAGAAGCATTATTCCAATGAGTCCTGGAAGATCTTTTGGGGTGATATAGTCGTCAACTGCGACCCCGACGTAGTATGGTCCAAGTAGGTTTAGCAAAGAACTAAACGCCACCAGAACCCCGATCGAAAACAGCTCTTTCTTGTACGGAAGCATATAATTAAGAAGTCTGGTTAAGGTTACACGTGGCTTCTTGGCTTTTTCAAATCCCATGGCCCCTCCATGAGCTCCAGGTGGCGCTGGTCCTCCAGGTATCCCTGCTCTTGGTGATTCGGGACGAGATTTTTTCGAGCTCATCCCCTTATGCTTCCTCCAAGCTGCGAGTCGTATATTTCCTTATAGATTGGGCTTTCCCTGATCAGTTGAGGGTGATTACCAATCGCCGCAATCTTTCCTTTATCAAGAACAATTATTTTGTCTGCTTTTAGAACCGTGCTTATGCGTTGGGCTATGATGAAGACGGTTGATTTGCCCATTGATTTTTCCAAAGATTCTTGAATCTTGGCTTCTGTTTGCACATCTACACTGCTCGTGCTGTCATCAAGGATAAGTATCTTTGGCTTGACAAGTAAAGCTCTTGCAATTGCAAGCCTTTGCTTTTGACCTCCTGATAACCCAGCACCTCTATGTCCAACTTCGTTTTCATAGCCTTTTGGAAAACCCTCTATGAATTCAAGAGTCTGACTTGTCTCAGCAACTTTTTTTATTTCTTCGGGTGAAGCGTTAGGCTTGCCAAAAACAATGTTTTCTTTAACGGTACCAGAAAATAGAATCGGTTCTTGAAGGGCAATAGCAATATTTTCTCTGAGAGACTCAATTGTAACCTCACGTATGTCTATACCGTCAATAGTAACTCGTCCACTTGTGACATCATAGAATCTAGGTATAAGGTTAACTAGAGTAGTTTTCCCTGAACCTGTTGCTCCAAGGATTGCTACGGTTTCACCTGGTTCCGCGATAAAGTTGATTTGGTTAAGCACGGGGTCCTTAGAACTTTGGTTATAGCTGAAGGATACATCCTCGAATGCAACTCTACCTTCTATATTTTTTAGGGGTACAGCATTTGATTTCTCCTCAACGTTTGGCTTTGAGTCCAAAACCTCATAGATTCTCTGGGCAGAAGCATTAGCTGCTGATATTTGACTTGCCATTATAGCCAAAAATATTAAAGGAAATATGCTTGTTAACAGATAATTTGTGAAAGCCACTATTTCCCCAACGGTTAATGTTCCCGCTATGGCTTGCTGACCTCCAAACCAGATTATCGCTAAGATACTCATGTTAATTATGAGCAGCATAGTCGGAAATAGAATGGAGAACAGAATAGTTACCTTAACTTGTTGTGAGTATAAATCCTCGTTGGCGATGCTGAATCTCTTAATCTCCCTGTCAATTCGGACGAAACTTTTGACTACACGAATGCCTGCAAGGTTCTCTTGAAGGACCATATTTAACTTGTCGAGACGTTTCTGTACACCAAGAAAAAGTGGCTGCCCTTTCATGATGAAAACGCCAGCTATCACAAGGGTTAATGGAAGGAGAACTAGTATTATTCCCGCTAATTGCAGGTTAATGCTTAGCATCATTATGATGCTCCCCACAACCATTATTGGGGCTCTAACAAGCATGCGAAGAGAAATCATAACCATCATTTGCGTAATATTAACATCACTTGAGAGCCGAACAACCAATTCTCCAGTTTGAAATTTATCCAGGTTACCAAAGCTGAATTTCTGAATTTGACGAAAAACTGAAGATCTTACATCATGTGCAAAGTTCTGCGCAACCCTCACTGACATAACTGTATTTGCAATTGTCATTAATGCCTCGAAAACTGCTAGACCAACCATCATGGCAACGGTGACACCTATAACGTTAATGTCACCCTTTGATATTCCCTCATCAATTACTCTTTGAATTAGCCGCGGTTGAATAAGCTCGGCAAGAACTGCGACTACAAGTATCAGAATTGAGGCCAGTGCCTGTAGTCGATAGGGAGCAACGAAAGACAGAATCCGAATTATATGTCTAGTATAAGATTTCTTGGCGTTATTGTTCTCCATTATCAGTTTTTCCTATTTTGCTTGATGTAGCTCACTGAAGTTGCTTTAATAACCAAGCCATTTAGATTAAAACCTTTCCAAGCCTACTTTTTGCTTTCAAAATCATCTATTTCATAATTAAACTCCTTAGAAATTTCCAATGTAAAAAAAGACACAAAACCGAGGATTCAGGGCAAAAAAAGCCTTATTTTAGTTGCCCTGCCTGAAATTAACTAAGAAACCAAACTCTTAATTTTACATTAATATACTAATTCCCCTCTGTGTAAATTATAAGACTCGTTAAGATCCAAATTGAGTCAATTAAAAAAATAAGGTAATTCTACCTTATTCTAATTTGGCAATAGTGTTTTGTATATTACGTGAATTGCTACATTATCTGCTTTAACGTAGGCTGTGATTATGTTTGCTTCGTTAATTCTCGCTGATTTATGAAGATGCCAACTTGAATCATGTATTTTTAGGTCTTGACCTTGCGAGTTGTCAAATTTTTGTGTGGAACTACGCCTGATATTGATAATGTTCCTTCCAAGGCTATGGAAATGTCTGATAAATAAATTCAGAAAGAAATAGCAAAGGCAAGAAAAACAAATAGAAGACTAAATAACTTTGATTTAGTGCGTATTTAAAAAGTTTTTAAGTTTAATCTGTGTAAAAAGTTCGTCATGAACGATGCAGATTCTTCGGATGAGCATAGTTTTTTGAGCCAACTTTTTGTTCTGTCACTTGTCCTTGCTTATTTTTCGACGTGGATACTAGAAGCTCTCACAGGTGTTTTTCTGAAGGATATAACCTTGACGTTCTTCGGGTCTTCAGATCCAGTGCTGATAGCTACAGCGAGTCAGTTGGTCACAGTCTCTAGTGCTGTCTCCGTCGTCTCCGGGGTGCTGCTTGGTCTCTTAAGTGTTAGATTTACTTACAGAAAACTGTTGTTGATAGGCGTTTTGTGCGTCGTACTTGGAACTTTAGGGTGTTATTTTGCACCAAGTTTTCTCTATATGCAAATTTTCTTTCCTCTAGAAGGAATTGGAACGGTGATGGTTGGCGCAATGTCGTTTGCCCTGGTTGGAGAATTTATGGTTTTGAGCAAGAGACCAAAAGCGTCAGGATGGATATTGGCGGGCGGTCCCTTGGGCGGCATTGTGGGTTCGCTTGTTATTAGTTTCTTCTTCATCGGTACAGGAGGTTGGCGTTCTTTTTTGTTGTGGTTTACGCTGCCCATTTCGCTTATAGCTCTGGTGGCTGTATATTTTTTTGTCCCCTCATCTCCCCGCAAGCCAGAGACCGTTAGGAAAGATGCTTTCTTGAGCAGTTTCAAGCAGGTTTTTCTGAAGAAATCAGCCGCTGGTTGCCTGATTGGGAACATGGTTAGGCAAGCTGGACTAGCTTGGGGAGTAGTGTACAGTATTACCTTTTTTAGAGAGCAGTTTGGTTTGTCCTTAGCTTCAGGAGCGCTCATTGCCCTTGGATCAAATGTCCTCCTTGTTTTAGCTAGCGTCTTTGGGGGTCACCTAATTAACAAGGTTGGTCGAAAAAGACAACTGGTAGGGACTCTGGTTGTTTCTAGCTTGTTTTTGGTGCTCTTAGCCTTTGCGCCCAATCTCTGGATTGCCCTATTCCTTAGTTTCGTAGGCGCTTTTGTTTATGGTATGGGATTTCCTGGAAGCGTAAATTTAACGCTTGAACAGGCTCCTGCATCTCGAGGGACGATGATGTCGATGAGTACTATTTTTGTCACCTTGGGGCTGGGCTTGGGAACTGCAATAGGCGGAGCAGTGCTTGCATTGCTCAAGAATTATACCGCGTTGATTTTCACCTTTGCTTCGTTCGGCCTTATTGCAGCTGCCTTATACTTCTTCCTTACAAAAGACCCATGCAAAACGCAGTAGCAAAAAAGAGGAAAGAGGTTGGTTTTGGTGCGTTCTTTTGCTTGTTTTCCTGTCTAGCATATTTTCTATGGGTCAAAATGGGCATTCATTGAGTATGTGTATTCTAACCCCATAGTGTCTGGTATTGGCGTCAGTAGTCCTGTTCCGTGAAGAGTCTTCAAATCCCAGTCCCCCCATTATAATCCTTTCATGTTGGTTGGCATGCACAATGTTAACTCTCCACTGGCCCGTTAACTTCTACATCCAAGTAGTAGACGCCCTTAGCAACAACAAGTTCAAAAGGAGGAAAACCATCGCTTGGTTTCATCAGCCATACGCCATAGTAAAGACCAGTGCCTTCTATGTCACCATGAATTTCAAACGGGGCATTGGTAAAAGTGAAAATCTGCAGGCCACTATCTCCCAAAGGACGCATAGTGACATAATTCATTGGATTAATCATCTTGGTTGTTCCAGTAATTTCTATTGATGGTGTAGCAAACGCAGCAGGCATTGGTAACACCATAATAGCAACTGCCAGAAGAGAAACCGCTAATCCTAAGATTCTTTTATTCATCTTATTTTCACCTCTTCACACAGCTAACCTTTAACTTCTAATTTTGCGTGACTATTTTTAAAAAAAAAGAAAATGTTGTGAGTTGTTTGCGTCCTAACTGATTTTGCTATGGCCACCCCTTTACTGTACCGACACGAATATTGACCATGCCATCTTCCAAGGATATATAACCGCTCGTAGTGCCTTGTACTTTTACGCTTGCAAGCGCGCCAGTGCCATGCCCTACAAAAGTCCCACTGCCAATGTAAGAAGTATAAGGAGCAACTAAACCAGTGAATTTTTCAGAAGCAGTAATTACAAGGGTGCTTCCATCAGCAAAAACGATAGTCTCTGTTACACGCACAGTTCCATCGCCCTCATCAAAATCCATCATCGAATCAACGCAAGTTGAATAGAGAGCGGTGTTAGGGAAAAGAGGCGGTCTGTCCCCTATGTCGATCTCCATAAAGTAAACTAAAGAACCTTCGCCTCTTGTTTGAACCATGTCGGAACTCCCACACGCTCTTGAAATTCCAGGAATTGGAAAGCCCTTCACCGTTAGAGCGAATGCCTCTTTACTATACCCTTTTGCAGCATACCCAACTCCAATATATTGAGCTGCCAACATAGCCACAGCCAATAAGGCTACTACTAAAACTAAGAATTTTCTATTCACTTTAATCACCTCCTTCCTTTGGTATGTTTTGAATCTCTGGTTTTTCATTTCTGTCGAAAAAATACATAGCTATTTTTACGCATTATTTCGAAAAACACTTCCATTTTCATTATTAGGTCGAAAAGAAAATAAAGCAGCCAAAACCGGACAAATCACCCCAGCAACAAAAAAGGAAAGAGAATAGCGTTTAGCTCTTAGTATTCAATCTACTTCTTATGGGAACTTTAGTTTGCCTGGACCAAATTGTATTTCGTATTGACTATTTTATTATACCTCATTGCCCAAGTACCGTATTATGCCAATGCATTCTAGTTCAAGTGTGCGCGGTGGTAATTGCTGTGCTTCCTTTACGCCAGTCACCTGCACTTTTTGTCCGTCAATTATACCATGGCCCACGAAGGTTCCGCTACCTGAGAAAGGAGGAACGAGTGTTGTGTCAAGGGTTGCCCTTTCATTGCACATGATTTCAAGGTAGTTGTTGCCCCACATTATTGTCTCATAAGTTCGATAATTTGACTCCCTGTAAGTTGAGCTGAAAACAACAGTCTGTACGAACAAGTAGCCTTCATAATCTTCTGCAGCTATTGCAATAGGGCTCGAATCGCCAATTTGGATAAAGTTATTTTTATCGGGATTCAGTCCCCAACTGGCTTGGACGAATATCACCTTTGCATCAGAATCGGTTGAACCTGGGGGATTGTATATAGGGTAGCCTTCAAGATTAATTTGCCGCCCGTTTTCCGAATGCCATACAAAACTGAGGAAATTGTTGCTGTTCGCTGCTTCAGTAGGTTTTGCATAAACAAATGGAGTAGCCCACAACACAACTATTAAAGTCAAAACCACAAAAAGCATTTTTCCATTCACTTCAATCACCTCCATTTTAAGGAATTTGTTTTGTTTCTCCGAGAATGCTTATCTGTCGAAAAAATACATAGCTATTTTTACGCATTATTTCGTACAAAACGAAACTAGTAGTTTCTGTGCGACTGATTGTCTTAAAGTTTTTTCGTTTTGACTTATGGCTTGTTTTCAGTCTATTTACTATCTGACTCGCAGTTTCACGGGTTCTTTTTCGTAGCAGATTCGCATCTTGAGAACACGCCCCCCGCGACCTCTTTCCCCCAAGAAAAATCGCTGTTCTGCGAGGCCGAGGCGCTCAAGTTCCAGTGTTGCTTTTCCGCCTTTTCCGGTTCGACCGTACATGCCGTGCATGGTTACTGGGGCATTCCTTACTACTTGCATTAGGGTTCTCCAGCCGGATTTTTCCTGGGCCATTTTATTGGCTATGTAGTCTTCTTTGAAGGCTTTGACTAGAAAGTTGAATGCTTTCTCGGCGGCTTTCGACTTGAATTCGAACTGGGCTTCAAGCGGATCAGAAGTGCTTTTCGATTTGTCTTCAATAGAGCCAAGCTTAACGGTTATTGTGACAGGCTTAACCTTTTTTCTTCTTGTTTTCCCCAAATTATCAACGTAAGATATTGCTGGGTTAAGATTGTAAATGCTGGCCTTCGCAAATGCTGCACGCAGCTTGATTGTTTCAACTTGGAAAGGTCCGATTATCAAGTTGCTAGTTTTTATCGAACCATTTTGCATTGAAAAAGAGGAAGGCAATGACATGGCTTTGCAGCCGGAAGGAATCAAACCTTCGATTTCGCTGAGCGTGCCTGGATTTCTGGCAATGTTAACTATGTCGAGGCGCATCTCAAACTCTTCACCGATATAAACCTTGTCTGGTGCTAAAATACTCAACCGCAAATTGGCGTTTTTAAACCGTTTTTGAGTTTGCTTTGACAACTTTTCAACCCGATTCCTCTGATCTCTTGCTTCCTCTATCCTGCCCTCTTTCTCAAGCGCCCAGGTGTATTCTCTAAGGTGTGGGAGCACTCCACTCTTCAAAGCGGGTGTTTCGAATATCTGGTTTGCCTCTTTCCACTTGCCTTTGGCCGCGAAGTAGACCCCTTTTGATGCAGGAATAAATATGCTTACCAGTGCTTGCGAGAGAACTTCCGGAGGTAGTTTTATCATTCTGTCAAAGTACTCGTCGGCGTGTTTCAAGTCTCCAAGCTTGCTGTATATTCGGGTAAAAGCTGCGAGATCAAGTCCTCGTATATAGTTGGCATCTGTTCTCTCGCAGTACTCAAGTGCTTTCAAAATTTTTGACAGCGCTTCAGGGAGTTTTCCCTCAATTTCATCCATTAGACTTAGAATACCGTAGGCACGAGCAACTTCTGAATAGAGGCCTAATTTCCCACCGATCCTTAATACATTGGCTAGTTCCTGTCTGGATTCAGGAAAAAGTTCTAAGGAATTAAAACCGAATGCTACGCTTCGAGTAACGGCGATTTCTTTTCTAATATCCCCCAGTTCCCTAAAAATTACTCGAGAACGCAAAAGCCTGTCAATATCCCTGCCCCGAGTATGCGTCAATGCTTCTCCGCTTCTCCACAGTGCTTCGGCTATGTCCGCAAGAGAGTTCTCTTCTTCAAAAACTTGCAGAGCTGCCTCATGATCTGCTATGTCCATTTTTGGGTCTCCGCGTCCTGCCCAGGCGAAAGCTCTCGCTCTATTGTTGATTATTCTTGCCATCTCGAGGCGGTCATCTATCGCTAATTCTTCGGCTTTTTTCGCGTAGGCTAGTAGAAGGTCGGGTTTGTCGCCTTTGAGGAAGGCTGCATCCATGGCTTTTCTTATTGCCCGCAGCTGAACTGTACCTTTTTCATTTTCAGCGAGTTTGTCAAAAATCTTTATAGCATCTGCGTACATGCAATTTGCGGCGTAAGCGTCTCCGAGAGACTCCAGAACAATTGATTTTTCTTCGGTGAACTCTCCGTTGTTTTTAGCTATGGATAGAACGTTTAAGAAGTGTTTGATTGCTTCTAAGTTACTGAATTGGGCGAGCGCAGTTTTGCCTGCATTCAGCGAGTATTTAACGGTTTTAGTTTTGTTATCGGCAAGAAAAAAATGATGCGCTAAATCACTTGCAGAAACCTTAATTCCATTTTGACTGGTGACCTCGAGTTCTTCTGCAATTCTCCTGTGGTATTCCCTTCTCAGAATCGGATGGATTTCTTCGTATAGCATTTCTCGAAATTTCGCGTGTTCAAACCTGTAGTCTTTGTCTTCGGTGCGAACCATCAGAGTGTGTTTGGCAATTTCGCTTAAAGCTATGAGGACGTCTGCGTTGTCACCTGAAACAGCCGCGGCTATTATTTCAGGGTTAAACTTTTCCCCCACGACAGAAGCAACGTCTAAGATTTTTCTCTGATAGGGCTTCAAGGTTTCCAGTCTTCGCAGTATCACATCTCTCACTTTTCTGGGGACATCAAAGTCTTGAACGCTTAAACTCCACTGGTCCTTCTTTTTGGATAGCCTTCCTTGCTGGTAGAGCATTCTTAGAGATTCAACTATGAACAAGGGGTTGCCATGGCTGTCGGCAGCGAGTTTTTCAACGAGTTCAAGCTGAACGTTTCCGCCTAGCATGTTCTTTGCAATTTTTCCAATGTTATCGACGCTTAGGTTTTCCAGCTCGACTTCTCTGGAGAGATCGTCTCTTCCCAATAGAAGCAGAACATTAGAAAGGTGATTTAGGTGCCCCTCAGCAAAGATGTTTAGCTCTTCTTTTCTATAAGTAGCCACAATAAGGATTCTCTCGGAAATCACTTGACGGGCAAGATAGTGAATCAATGAAACCGAGGCAGAATCTGCCCAGTGAATATCCTCTAAAATTAAAATCAGGGGTTTTTTTGCTGAAAGGAATAGCAGTTCTTTAGTTACCTTATAGAAGACTTGGTCTTTCCATGCTTCCGGCTGCATGTTTCCGGTTTTCTCGCCTACTAAAGACTGCCCTGTTTCTAGAAGCCATGCCTGTAGTCCCACTTTCTGAGTGATATTTGCCGAAAAGGAATCGAATGCTTCTATGAATGGAAAATAGGGTATAGTAGAGTCGCTTAGGCACCAACCTGTTAGAACTGTAACGTCATTTTTCTGGGCGGTTTTCAGGAATTCCTTGATGAGCCTTGTTTTTCCGCTCCCAGCCTCTCCTGAAATGAAAACAGCTGTTCCTTCTCCCTTTGCCGCTGAATTAAAGTAGCGCTGTAGCTGCTCAATTTCTTGCTCTCTACCTACTAGAACGGGCTCGGTAAAAATGCTCTTTTTCAACATTTCTGACCCGCATTTAATGCGCTATGCTTACTTTACATGTAAGCAGTAAGAAGGATTTCTACTTTGTTAATCTTGACCTTTAGAAAAGGTTGGGGGTGACCAAGAATTACTTTTTTTCATCAACAGTGATAACGGCTCCAAAGCCACTGCCTTCTAAGCGCAGGAGGAACGTTGAATCCACCACGAAACAAACCTCTCAAAAAATTGACCATTATGCAAACAGAAAAGGAGATCGATTAATTAATCGTATGCTTAAGCGTGAAGACAATCCCTTATGTCAAATTACTGAAAGATACTGGAGCACGGCGAGGTGAAGGATGGCAGACAGAAATAACAGACATAGATATTGAGAATAGATCTTTTAACCATCCGTTAAGTGTATATTTACGTCAATGCTTGTATTGAGTCAATGAAATCTGCTAATTCCTTTTCAGATAGTAGCTTAGACGTCCAGAAGACACAACCCCCTATTGTTATTACTCAAGGTGAGGCCACTATCAAGAGAACTCCAGACCAAGCTTTCCTTTCAATATCCACCGAAACACGCGACACAAGAGCCGATAATGCAAGGAGACGAAACGCTGAAAATATGAGTAATATTCAAGCAACTCTAAGCAGCATTGGTATACCAACAGATGCTATTAAGACAACTTCTTTTTCACTCACACCAGAGATTGAATGGAAAAACGGTCGGGGAACAATGAAAGGCTACGTAGTTCATAATCAAATTGAGATACGTGTAGATAACCTTGACAGACTTAGCGAAGTTATTGATACAGTTAATTCAGGTCATGATACATCAGTAAATGTTTCAGGTCTACGTTTTGCTCTCAAGAACCAACAGATGGTTGAAACTGAAGCCCTGAAACTTGCTGTTCAAATAGCCCTTACCAGGTCACAAGCAATTGCGGAAGGAGCTAAACGTTCCATAGGCGAAATTCTTCGTATTGAAGAACAAAAATTTGGTGAAATTAACCGCGCCGAACCATTCTTAATGCGTGCTGCCGCAGTGAAAGGGAGCGAATATTCCGAAACACCAATAACAATCGGTAATTTAGAAATTAAAGCTAAAGTGATCCTGACTGCTGAATTAAAGTAAAAACCCCACGGGGACTAAAATACCCATTTCGCTGCACGAAACCTAAAATTTTACCTGCTTACATTGCCCAGATGATACTCATTTAACTATAATTTGCTCTCGAATTGCCCGTATACTGCATGAATCGTTAATTAGGAAGAAGAAGATAGTTGCAGCTAATAGCTGAATTGAGGCGAAAGTGAGAATCAACCCAGTCCAACCTGACAGTACAACGGCAACTCCTCCAACAGCGGCGCCCAAGCCCATGCCTAAAATCGCGAAAACATTTGTCATAGACATCATGGTCTTACGAAATTCGGGTAACTTGCTCAAGATGTAGACTGGTGCCCGCGAGAAATCCTATTCCAAAAATAAAGCCCCCAACTCAACTTAGTATCAATACAACTGATTTTTCCTTCTTTCACTAGAAGTTGTTGTTCACCAAGAAAAAATAGGGTCGAACAACTACTACCAAACAAGCTAATTCAAAAAGAGCAAACAACAATTCAGATAGCGCATATCTGCTATCGGTAGTTGCTGCAACACCAAAACCAGACCAACAACAACTTCTAACAAATAGATCTCCCGATTTATGAACAAACACGTGCAGAGTTTCACCTTCTTTGCGTTCTACCAGGTTCAGAATTGTTTGCGATTTCGTGGGTCGGAAACCAATATAGGCGTTGACTTTCTTCTTTTGCCTCGCGATATTGATCTTTTCTGTTGATGAATTTTTACAAGTTTTTTGTTTTCTTTCTATATTGCATGTTGTTCGTGAACCCTGATCAGAAGATGTTAAACTTCTCTAAGGCGGTTTCCAATTTGTTTGCGACTACGACAGGGGCAAAATTTTCAAAAAACGAGCTCAATAAACACGCCTAGGATTCATCCAAAAGGTGTTGTTGGCGCCGGGGAAGGGACTCGAACCCCTGCGAGCACGAAGCCCACCAGCTATCTTGCCAATTTTTGATCTGGCGCCCCTTTGTTTGATCTCGAGGCTGGCGCGATAACCACTCCGCCACCCCGGCTCCAGCCAATAGATTAGAGTTCTCGGCTAAAAGAGTTTTCAGTCAAGAATTGCCTTCTTCGGATAATTCCGTCTTTACCTTATTATGATTAAACTGTTTTAAGTTCAGGTTCAGTATCTTTTGGCGCAAGATTAATTAGTTTAAGAGGTTATAGCCATGTATCCAGACCCTAAAGGATAGTGAATTAACTTGGGAATGCGAAGAAAAAAGAAAGATCAAGGTCCAATGCCCGCTGCAAGTGCAGGTTTGCTTAGGTTCTTCGAAGAAGAAACCGAAGGCATCAAGATTCGACCTGAACTACTAGTTGCACTCGCAGTCTCATTGATAGTTGTTTCCGTTTTAGCAAAAATCTTCTTCTAAACATCTACTCGGCTTTATCTTCTAGGCGGAGTAGTGTGCATTACTTCTATTCTCTGAACAGAATTAAGGTGCAAGAATAATTCGCTTCTTTCTTCACGACTAGCAACCTGCGGAATAGGTTGCGCGATGGTGGACCTTAAAACGATTGCTTCCGCGTCTGAGAGCCAAATTCCTGATGGTTCATGCGTGACTGCAGCTAGGGTGCCTTCAAAACCGTAAGCGGGATCTAGAACAACTCTGACTTTTTTGCCCACATTTCTTTCCAGCATATGGAATATTGAAGGGGGCAATTCTTGATCTGCCATATTTAGACTTCGCGGGAATAGTATGATAATGCTTCAAAGGATAAAACAGTTCTCCCATCTGAGGATGTTGAAATATGGGGTCAAAGACGTAAAACGGCTTTTTGCGGCTCAAAACATTGATCTTTTTCTGTCAAAACAAAATAATCCCAATCTGATGTTATAGAAAATTGTGTATTTAGTGGCAAATTATGCCTTAGCTAAATATTAATAGGTCAAACCTCTTCCATAGAGGAGACAGAAAATGGAGACTGACAGTTCTCTCAACAATTCGATGGATAACGCCAAGAAACATTACTCGTCGCTATTCTTTCTCCCATCATACAATAAAGCGGTTCTATCATCAGCTGCTCTCTGCATTGTAGGCGTAAGTCTTGCCGCATTAGTCTTCTTCCCAGCCATAAACAGTTTTGCATTAGGCATCTCGCTTTTCCTTGCTACCTTTATTTCAGACTTTGTTATCAGTAAAACAGTACTCAAACATGATCCAATATTAAATACACGTAGAACATCCGCAATGTCGTTTTACGGTTGGTTACTTTGGCTCGGCTTTATCGCTTTAGGCACTTCTTTGGGGTTCTTTTTTGGATGGTTACTTTGGGTTAAGCTAACCCTGTTAGGGTTTGGCGCAGTAATAACTCTGCGTACCATAGTATTAACTGCAACCTCACATGAGGCTGCGTGGCGACAGCTTCTAGCAGCTCTACTACAACCCATTCTTTGCATTGTAGTTTTCCTTTTGTTTTTAGTTACTTTTTCCAACACAATTATACTCCAAATATTTCCCTTTCTTTTATTCTCACCGATAATTAGCTACGCTGCAACCTACCTGTTATTCAATTCAATCAATCGCTTAGGAAAAAAAGTCTATGGCTTACCTGCGATGCCCCTATTTAGGGCCTTCATACTCAATTGGGTAACTGATGCAAATGCACCGCTAGAAAAATATCTAGAAGACCTAGGCGAGAACGCAGACATAGACGTTAGCCTGTTAAAATTCGATTCTTCAAAACCAAAAGCAGCAATAATAGTCCCACTAGTTCACCCTGGACCATTCAAAAACATCGGCAGCAGCTTGTTACCCTCGCTCCTAAAAGATGGCTTTGAAAAGGAATACGGTTGCCCTGCTTGCGTGCCCTTGGGCATTTTGGGGCATGAACTTGACTTAGCTTCACAAGCACAAAACCAAAAGATAGTTACACAAGTATTATCTTCAGCGAAACTCGAGCCTGACTCACCCCTCGCTTCATCATTAGTTAGAGTCAACGATGGTTCAGCTATTGCCTCCTGCCAAATCTTCGGCGACACGGCCTTTCTTTCTTTCACGTTAGCTCCTAAAACCACTGAAGATCTTCCTCAAGAATTAGGGCGCATGGTAACTGAGGAAGCAAGAAAACTGGGGTTAAAGCATGCTGTAGTCATCAATGCACATAATTGTTTAGATGAAGTCGTTGACACAAACGAGCATTTAGATGAGTTAAAAAGAGCGGCAATTAAGTGCCTGCAAAAAGCAACCGAGTTGACAATTGCACCGTTCAAGGTCGGTGCTGCAACAGTTTTTCCTAAGGAATTCTCTCAAAAACAGGGGATGGGAACAGGGGGAATAACCAGTGTAGTCATCGAGGTTAACAAACAGAAAACAGTATATATCACGATTGATGGCAACAACATGATTCCCAAACTAAGAGAAAAAATACTGACCTCTTTAACCTCTTTAGGCTTTGACGATAGCGAAATTTTCACTACTGACACCCATGCAGTAAGCGCCATAGTCACTGGTGAGCGTGGTTACCATCCCATCGGTGAAGTAATGGACCACGATATATTGATAAGACACATTGTCGAAGCTGCAGAGACAGCAGCCGCGAATCTTGAGGATTCTAAAGCTAGGTGCATACAGTTTGTTGTACCACAGGTAAGGGTAATAGGAGAAGAACGGTTGCATTCCATTTCATCTCTTGTAGATAAAGCAATAATAAAAGCAAAGAAAGTTATAGCTCCAATTTTTGGAACTGAAGGTTTATTGCTTATTTTACTGTTGATGCTTTTCTAGCGTTTTTACTTGGTTTTCTTTTTAGTTCTGTCCCACATACTTGGCACTCTTTCGGCTTATAATCAGCTGGATATTTTCGATGGCAAGCTGGACAGTACCGAATCCATTCCAAAAGACGTTTTATACCGAAAGTCGCCAATGCAAAAAAGTCTATACCAAGCTCTCTGGCAACGTTTTGGATTGAGTAATCATCGGTTACAATTTGAGGCGTAAAGCCTTGTGCTTTAAGTTCTACTGCAAGTGCCAAAAGCTGCAGATCAGCAACTGACAACTTAAATGAATCCCCAACCTTACTAGCCGATGCTCTGGCCGCCACTGTAGCTTCCTCCGTTGGCGATATAACTTTCACTTTTTCGCTTTCAAGAGCCGTCTGAAACCTCATCTTAATCATGTAGTTTCTCAGGATTTCTTCCTCAACTTTGGGTACAGTAACCTGTTCGTCACGTTGGGAAAAAGGATCAAAACCAGCCAAAAAAGCAGATGTATCTAAAACGATTACCCTTTTGCATCGCCCTTTAGGTTGCTCTTTCATTCTGTTCCCTTGAAAAGCAGCCTGTTACGTAGCCTATCATAGAAACTGGTTTCAAAACGTATGAATGAGGTTACATTCTTCGATTTGGTAACAGTAACAATTAGCTCCTCAGTGTTTACTTGTTTGCGATAGTTGCCGTCAATCAATACAAGCATTTGTTCAGGCTTAAGAACTTTGAACGTTAGAGTTGAATCAGCTGGAAACACTAGTGAATGAAACACTGTTAACGAGCAAATCGGCGTTAAGACAAATGCGTCTACTTCTTGATCCAACACTGGGCCTCCAGCTGAGAGGGAGTAGCCAGTTGAGCCTGTTTGTGTACCGATGATTAGCCCGTCTGCTTGGCATTTGAGAATTGGTTTACCGTTCTTGCATATTTCTGCGTATAAAATCTTTGACGGCTCACCTGTAGAAATAACGACGTCATTTAGGGCATCTGGTAGTTTTTCTTTTCCAGCAGATACTGCCATTTTGGTGGATTTCTCGATTCTAAAATCGCCCTTAAGGATGTCTTCGACTGCTTCGAAGGCATCTTGTGGTTCTACTTCTGTTAAGAAACCTCTTACTCCCATGTTTATTGCCAGGATTGGGGGTTCAGGTTTAGGTAAATTGATGGCAGCCCGAAGTATTGTGCCGTCTCCGCCGATTGTGATAACAAAATCAGTTTTCATTTCGGAGAGTGGAACAAAAGGTTCATTACTTGTGACAATTCCCGAAAGGGTATCTTCTATGCAGACTTTCAACCCTCTCTTTGTTAGATACCTGTCAAGCTCCTCTGTAAGCTTTAGCGCCGGTTTTTGGTCATAGCGGGCCACTAAACCTACTGTTTTGAACAATATTCCACCTTTGTGTAATTAGCGTAAACCTTAATCTATATATGGGTGTTGTTCAAAATGCATTGTTAGATTCAAATGTGGTGAATGTATGAGTAGACCAGTAGATGTCGGAGAATTACGCGTTGGCGGCTACATGATTATTGACGGAGAAGCATGCCGCATCGTGGACATAGCTAAATCTAAACCTGGAAAACACGGTGCTGCCAAAGCAAGAATAGTCGCTATAGGTGTTTTTGATAACCAGAAAAGACAATTCGTTAAATCAGTCGATGGCGGTGCAGAAATTCCAATTATCGACAAACGCGCCGGCCAAGTCTTCTCAGTCACCCCCACCGGCGTCCAAATCATGGACCTCGAAACTTACGAATATGTTGATGCTCCGTTCCCAGATGAAGAAGACCTTAAAGCCAAGCTAGTTGCCGGTGCAGAAATAGAGTACTGGAAGGTTCTTGGCAAAGTCAAGATTGTCCGCGCAAAATAAGCAGTAAATCTTTTTCTTAATTTCCTTTTCATGTTTCCTATTTTCAGTTCCACTATACAGTATAGCTTAACGCGAATGCGTCGAGCGTTGCTATTTGAATTGGGCGCCTTGGGAGATAGCTCTGCATTAGCTCTTGATCCTTAAGTATAGCCAAAGACTCAGGAAATTGAGCCTAATACTTAACATTCTTGTTTTTTTTACTTGGCACAGCGTGTGTAAAAGCCCACAACCAAAAAGCAATCCACACCATCTGCAGACGCCAAATTACATTGTTCTGCCCAGTTCCAATGCTGCCGACTGTTAAGTAGTTGCTTTTCGGCAATAACCCCTAAAATATGTCTCCAAACAAAGACGGTGCCTGTCAAAGTTTATGTTCTAGCTTGATGCCTTTTTTGCTGAAGCCAATGATGCATGAAGAGCCGTCTGAATCGTGAAGAATGCTTAAATGGGGAAACTGAGGCTTCAATGGAGAAAAATTCCAAGAAACAATCAGCCTTAAACTCATTTTAGGTATGTAATATTTATTTAAAGGGATAATAGAATGATTAGAGCTGGAGACTCTTATGGCACTAGACAGATTAGGTTCCTCACTAACTGGCGCTATAAAGAAGCTGTTTAAGGCTTCTGTAGTAGACGAAGCGGCAGTGAAAGAACTTGTCCGTGACATCCAAAGAGCACTTCTACAATCAGACGTAAACGTACAACTCGTCTTACAGATTTCTAAACGCATCGAAGAGAGAGCGTTAAATGAAAAAATGCCACCGGGCATCTCAAGGCGCGAACACGTCATAAAAGTAGTCTACGAAGAGTTAACCCGCTTCGTAGGAGACCAGCCAGTCCCTCTTAAAGTGGAACCTGGTAAAAAGAAGATTATAATGCTTGTAGGTATCCAAGGATCAGGTAAAACTACCCATGCTGCAAAACTATCGCGCTATTTCCAGAAAAGAGGATTAAAGGTCGGGTTGATTTGTGCAGATACTTACCGGCCTGGTGCCTATGCACAACTCAAGCAGCTAGCAGCTAGGATAAACTTGCCCATTTTCGGCGAAGAAAAGGCAAAAGATCCCGTCAAAGTTGTTAAAGAGGGACTAAAACAATTCAACGATAGAGACCTAATTATCGTAGACACCGCCGGCCGACATAAAGAAGAAAAAGACTTAATCAAAGAAATGAAAGACCTCGAAAAAAACATAAAACCCGACGAGGTCATAATGGTCATCGATGGCACAATCGGACAACAAGCCCTGATCCAAGCCAAAACATTCCATGAGGCAACACCAATTGGCGCCATCATAGTAACCAAACTTGACGGCTCATCACGCGGAGGCGGCGCACTCTCCGCAGTCGCGGCAACAGGAGCACCTATCAAATTCATTGGAACTGGAGAAAAAATCGAGGACATCGAAGCATTTATCCCATCACGCTTCGTTGGTCGCCTATTAGGTATGGGTGATCTAGAAACACTTCTAGAAAAGGTACATGACGCAGAGATAAAAGTGCCCCAAAAAAAAGCCAAGGAAATAATGAGCGGCAAATTCACTTTAACAGATATGTATGAGCAGTTTCAAGCCGTCAAGAAGATGGGGCCCTTTGGTAAAGTCATGAAAATGATTCCAGGTCTCTCATCCGCCAATTTGCCTGATGAAATGCTAAACACTGCCGAAGGCCGCTTAGACAAATGGGGTGTAATCATACAATCAATGACCCCTGCAGAGAAAGAAAATCCCAAGCTTCTGAATTCTTCACGTGCAAAACGTATAGCCCGCGGCTCAGGAACAACTGAGAAAGAAGTCAAAGAACTCTTAAAACAGTATGTTATGATGCGCAAGATGCTAAAGATGTTCAAACGCAAAAAGAAATTGCCCTTCGGATTAGGCGGTGGCAAAGGAATGGGCATGGGAATGCCAGGAATGTAGTAGGCAACTTACGATGGACATTATAGAAAAAGCTTTTGATTTGCTCAGTAAATACCCGCTTTGTGACCACTGTCTCGGAAGACAATTCGCTCTATTGGGTTACAGTATGGAAAACAATGTTCGAGGGTCTGCACTCAAAGTCACCTTAACAATGCAAGCCAACGACTTGACAACATCCGAAATGAACATTGAAGGAGTTAAGAGACTCAAAGTTTTGGCAACCAACGGCTTTTGCGCCACAGCCCAACAGACGCTAAAGCACCTAAAGAAACGTATCCCCAAACAAGAAGAAGAACTCAAATGTTATCTCTGCGAAGGCAAATTTGAACTCTCAACCAATCTTATAGAGAAAACCCAAAAAGCGCTCGAAGGGTACGAATTCACCACTTTCTTAGTCGGCATCGAACTACCAACAACTGTCGAAGAACGGGAAGACGAATTCAAAGCCACTTTCAACATCACTTACGGTGAAAGCATACGCCATGAATTCGGCAGAGTCCTTGGCAAAGCCCTAGCTAAAGCCACCGGCAAAGAAGCCGAGTACCTCACCCCCGAAGTTGTCCCAGTAATCTCCCCATTTGAAGACAAATTCAAAATCCAAGTCAACCCTCTTTTTGTAGGTGGCAGATACCGCAAGCTGGTGCGTGATATTCCCCAGTCGGAGTGGTTCTGCAGCTGTCGTGGCAGAGGCTGCGAGAAATGCGGAGGAACTGGCAAATTATATCCTGAATCGGTTGAGGCTTACACTTCTAAGCCGATTCTTGAAGCATCAGGGGGCAAAGAATCGTTTTTCCACGCTTCAGGCAGAGAAGACATAGACGCGCGCATGTTAGGGCCTGGCAGACCGTTTATCGTTGAAATTTCTAAGCCTAAGAAACGTTCACTTGACCTGCAACAAATCGAAGCTGCAATCAACGCCAACGGCTTGGGCAAGGTAGAGGTGTCGAAACTGCATTTTGCTTCTAAAGACGATGTGAGACACCTCAAGAAAGGCGAAAGTGCACAGAAAGAATATAGGCTACTAGCCGAGTTCGAGAATGATCTCACTGATGCGGACTTTAAAATGTTAGAGGAGAAACTCACTGGCACCTTGATTAAGCAGCAGACACCGTTGCGGGTTGTGCATCGTCGTGCCGACATTGTCCGAGAAAGGTACATATATAAGCTTGAAGTTAAGAAGGTGACGCTTAAGAAAGCCCTCCTCTATATCAAATGTCAAGGTGGGCTTTACGTGAAAGAATTGGTGTCTGGAGATGAAGGACGTACAGTACCCAACGTGTCGGCTTTGCTTGATAACCCAGCGAAGACGCTTAAGCTTGACGTTCTCAATGTAATAATGGACTAAAAGGTGAAATTGGATGAGAGGTTCAAAAGGCTATTACTCGGGCACACGCAGTCTTCTGCGAAAGCCAACTCGTGAAAAAGGAAAACCAAAAATAAGCAAGTTACTTCACGAATACGAGGCTGGTAACGAAGTTATCATAAAGATGGACTCTAGCGTACAGAAGAGTATGCCTCACAAACGTTTCCACGGCAAAGTAGGCCAAATTATGGAAAAACGAGGTAGAGGCTACGTCGTAAGTGTTCCACAAGGTGAAGCACGAAAAACCATAATTGTCCGCTCAGAGCATCTAGAGCCTTACACAGGAACTTAGGTAGATACCCGATGAGCAAGAGAGAAGTAAGCGAAAACCGTCTAACACTTCCACAAGTAAAAAAAGTACTTGAAAGCGTAGGCGAAGAGAACCTGGATCAGTTCCAACGTCGAACACTAGACTACGTAAACAAATTTTCCAAAGTTGAACCAGATAAAGCTGAAGAGCTCTTGCAAAAACTTGTCAAAGAATACGAACTTGACGAAGCTGAAGCTGTCCAGATAATCAATTGCATGCCCGAAACGGTGGATGAACTCCGCGTTTTCCTTGCAGGCGGCAAAAAAATTATCGAAGCCCAAAAACTCAGCCAAATAGTCGAACTCTTGAATGAGAACCGGATACTTAAGTAGCTAAAAACGGCTAAGTATTTTTAAGTAGTAAGTACTGATAGAATAGAGGATACAGTGAATAGTTATGGAAAAACGGTACGAAGAGAACGCTTACGTATTAGACTTTTTGCCTCATGGCAAACCTGGCTTCCGCCCAACTGGCCGCGCAGGTTACCGAGCGGGAGCTTTGATCCAGTGTGTAGGTGAAGAATTCTTTACCGTTTTGGAAGCGCTTGTAAAAGAAGGGTTAATGTTAAAACCAGGTGATCGTGTGCATGTGGGTAAGGATTCCCGCCAAGAAGTTACCTACATCATTGGACGTATTGGCTATGAGGAATTAACTGCTGCAGCCAAGGCGGAACTTCCTGCTGTCATAGGCAAAATCGTAGCTAACCGGCAGGCATGGTTTGTTAACTTCTTTAACACCGCACGCGCCATAACTCCCCGTATGCATGCATTAGAGCTTGTGCCGGGGATAGGCAAGAAATATATGTGGCAGGTTATTAACGAGCGACAACGCAAGCCTTTTGAAAGTTTCGATGACCTGCAAAAGCGCACAGAGTTACCAAACCCTGTAAAATTGATTACTAAGCGTGTCATGGAAGAGCTCGAGGGCGACAGTAAGTACCGTTTATTCACTCGAGCGCAGTAAGGCAAAAGCGATGAGCCTAACGGAAATCGAACAACTGCTTTTGGCTCACCGAATCAGCCCGAATAAACTGTTGGGGCAGAACTTCATGATCGACCCCCTATTCTATCCTAAACTTTGTAGCTACGCAAAATTAACTAGATCGGATGTAGTATTAGATGCAGGCGCAGGATTCGGGTTCTTAACAAGCTTTCTTTCTGATAAATGCAAGAGTATAATTGCAGTTGAGAAGGACCCTCAAGTGGCAGCTGTTTTACGTGAAAAAAACAAAGGACTCACCAACGTGACAGTAGTGGAAGGTGACATGCTAAAGGTAAAGTTGCCCCAATTCAATAAGATCATAGCAATTCCACCTTACTATTTATCATCAAATCTTGTCCTTTGGATTTTGGATCGCAGTATTGATTGTGCAGTTATGATTCTTCAAAAAGAATTTGCTAACCGTCTTGTTGCATCTGTGGGTAGTGATGACTATGGTTGGTTAACGGTATTCACACATCTGCATGCTAACATAGAGCTTTTAGACCTTGTCCCCAAAGACAAGTTCTATCCTCAGCCTGAAGTCGATTCTATAATAATTAGCCTAAAACCTTGGAATACAAAACCTTTCTCCGTCAGAAATGAACCATTATTTTTACGCCTATTAAAATGGCTCTTTACCCAACGAAACAAAAAAATCGCTAAAGCCATAGCTCCATTCATCAAAAGCAACTACAAACTTAGTAAACAAGACGCTGAGAACCTCGCTCTTAATCTGCCCCTTTGTGATAGACGAGCAAGAGAACTTATGCCTAAAGATTTTGGAGAAATAGCCAATGCGCTCCCCAACTAAGCGTATCCCCTTCGATGGCTTAGTCTTTGATATTAATGACTATGTGTATGAGCCAGCTGAGGATTCTTTTCTTTTCGCTGAAAACCTAAAGGTGAAACGCGGCGATGCAGTTTTGGATTTAGGCACTGGCTGTGGCATTCTTGGAATATTGGCTGCTAAACATGCTGCACGGGTATTAGCGGTTGACTTAAACCCTTACGCAATACAATGTGCAAAAGAAAACGCTCGACGAAATAAAGTTATTGGCAACATAGGCTTTGTTCAAGCAGACCTCTTCATGGCGCTTAAGGAAGAGATTAGCTTTGATTTAATTACCTTCAATGCACCGTATTTGCCCTCTGAAGATTACGAAGAAAAGACGTGGATTGGGCGGTCTTGGGCTGGCGGCGCTAACGGTCGGCAAGTCATTGATCGTTTCATTTCTCAAGTTCATGCACGTTTAAAGCCGCAAGGTAGAGTATTGCTTATGCAATCCACGCTTACAGATGTTGAAGAGACTATTAATCAATTTAACCAGCAAGCTCTCAAGGCCCATGTGTTAGCAGAACGCAAATTGCCCTTTTTTGAAAGCCTAACTCTCATAGAAGCCACAAATAGCAACTAAAAGAAACATATAAGGGTCCAAACACAATAGATATAATTGGCGTATTTTATGACGATTTGGTTTTATGTCAAAACATTCGAGGATCCAAAGGCTGTAGGCGAGACTGTATGTGCTTTTAACTATACTGAGGGAAAACACCCTGAAGACCAGTATTCTTGGATAATGGAAGCTGGGCGTGATGAGCCTGGTTATTGGGAAATAAGAGGCAAATACTCAGCCCTAAAGGACCTGACAGAAATTGCGATAGCCTACCGAATTGGTGATACAGTGGTTTTATCAGAGATCGATGATAATTTGGCGCCAAATTTCCTTGACCCACTGATTACAAAATATGGGTTTGATAATGTCAAGTGGATAGTTACCCCCGCTATGAAGTAATATTATCAAGAAAGAGATTGGTTGCTTGTTATTGTAGCGATACAGTCACAAAATTTCATTAAGGTAGCGACGAATAAATCAATGCACAGTTAAAGGAGAACCTAAATTGTACAAAGCAAAAATTTTTGTTTTAAGTTTGATACTTGCAATGCTTTTAACGACTACAATAAGCAGTACCAACGCACAAAGCGATGCTACTGTCACGGTACAGAGTTCCACAGGAGGAACGACTGATGTCACAGGGACTACTTCATATGCCGACGGTGCATCCGTTACAATAAACGCACTACCTGATAGCGGATTCGTCCTTTCATCATGGGTCCTCTCACCCAGCGATGGCTCAGGCGACATGGTTATAGCAGACAACCCATTGACATTCACTGTTGCAGGCGGCGTGACTTATACTATCATACCTGTATTCATTGTCCCCTCCGCTGTCCCCGGAAGACCGCTGCCAACTGACTTGAGCAATGCTGCAATCGTCGTTGTTTTACCCTCCTCTGGAGGAACTACAATTCCCCCAGCAGGTACATACGCTATGGCAAATGCCGAAAACTTAAATCTAAACGCTATGCCGAGCAATGGATGGCAATTCGCTCATTGGACAATCTACGGAGTCGACACAGGTCATGGAGCCTCACCTGCTAATTGGAACCCAACAGACAACCCATATAATGTCAACCATGGATACGGAGCCACATACTCTTACCAAGCGGTATTCGTTCCAGTAGGCACAACCGAACCGACACCAACCCCCACGCCAGGCGGAACAATAGGCGGAATGAGCAACGAAACATGGATTATCATAGGCTTAGTGATAGTGATCATCGTTATTCTCATCGGCTTCGGAATCTTTGCATCCAGACGACACTAAACTTACCTCATTTTCTTTTTTTTAATTTACTTCATAAACCATCAAGTTGAAAGCTCATACAATTCCATAAACCGAAGCCTGAAAAAAACAAGCAATGATTAAGTAAAATTTTACGACCTGTTACTGCTTATCGTATTTCATTACTTCATTGTTATTTATGCAAAGCTCTATACCAGCTTGCTTGAACATTTCAATAGTATCCGCGTCGGCATGATAGCGTTTCTCGCAAACGACACGTTTGACGCCTGCGTTGATTATCATCATAGCACAGGTTCGGCATGGTGTCATTTTGCAGAAGAGGGTGGAACCTTCTAATGGTATCCCGAACCGAGCTGCTTGGAGAATTGCGTTTTGCTCGGCATGAAGAGTGCGTACGCAGTGCTGAGTTATTTCTCCGTTACCATTGGTAACTTGTCGTATATCATGCCCTGCTTCGTCGCAATGCGCTAAACCTGCCGGCGCTCCGACGTAGCCGGTTGTCATGATGCGTTTGTCCTTAACGATGACTGCTCCGCATTTGCCCCGGTCACAGGTGGCGCGTGCAGCCACAGCTTCACACATGTCCAAGAAGTATCTGTCCCAGTTCGGTCGAGTTTTCTTAGCGTTAACTGTCATTTGGTAACCCTGCTGAATTAGACAACAGTTTGCGAAACAAATTAATAAATTGTATCTGCTGAAAAAACTATTTTTGGAGTATATGGATTTCTCTTCCAATTTTGTGGCGCTCATCCATCTCAATCAACGACGGCAACCCCATTAGGCGTCCATGCTCTTGCGCTTCTGCACTGAATGTATCATCAGTGAATGGATAGATACGTTTGAAACCTACTTCCATGAGTTTTTCATCAATGGGCATAGTGACAGCTTCTCGTGAACGTGTTCGAATATATGGCGTAACAAGTACCAATCGACCCTCGGGGCGAAGCACTTGATAGGCTTCCTCTATGAAGTCTAAAAACATTGGCTTAAGCTTCTCAATGATTTTCTGAGCGTATGGACCAGTCGGTGTCTCGCGAAGGGCAGGGCCCAAATCAGGCTCAGAAACCATACAGTCAACGCTTTCAACACCGACCCTCTCAGATAAATGGCAAACGTCGCCTTGTATGACGCGAAAATCAGCATCTGTTAAATGGTATTCCTGCTCTAGCCACTCCAAATTTTCAGTCGCTGCCTTAACACACCAACTATTAACATCCACTCCGATTACCATAGCTCGTTCAAGTAGAGCTTCTTGGAGGATGGTGCCTACACCGCAGAATGAATCCAGCAAAGTTTTCTCTGCTGTACAAGATGATAAGTTAACCATCATCCTTGCTAGTCGAGGCGGCATGCCGAAAATAGCGCGTTGATTGGGCTTGTAGATATCTCTTTTCTGGAACTCAAACGGATTATGAACTGCTACTGTGATGCCAATCCACGTTTCAGTTTTGCCTACACAGAGGAGCACTTCAGCTTGGTTCTCAACCAGTTGTTTTTTGAGGACTTCTACGTGGGTTAGTTGTGCTTCGCTTCTGTCAACACCTATACCCATGAAGCTTGATTTTCTGCCCAACGTTGCCAGCTCCTCTTTTATAGCGCTGCCCACATAGCGTTGAATACTTCCACCAGCCTTCTTTATGTCGTTATCAGAGGTGTAGATGCTTATGCCAAAGAGAATCTTGCTTGGTGACTTGGCAATTCCATGTGTAATCCCACTTGAGGTCACAGCCTTAGATAGTTCTTTTTGTGCCTTCTTGTTCCTTTCTAGAAACGCTTCTTTGATGATTTCAGTTGGTAGCTTTGTTTTGATTTCGGCAATTTTTAGAGTTCCGCCTAAATCGCTAATTATTTGAGTATTAAGGTCTTCTTTTAGTGTTAGTTTGAAGAATTCTGTAGAGAAATAATCTATCTGGAAAAGGATCTGCCTTGACTTAAAGTAAGCTATAAGCTCTGCTAGCGAGAAAATCCAGTTTTTGCCAGAGATAAACAACGCTGTTACCATTTGCGAAATCAAAAGTAAACTAACTATATAAGGAAATAATAATCAATCAAGAAAATAAGAGCTTGAAAGTAAATAATTAGAACTTAAAAAACACACGGAAACACGGCAGAATATTTACAAATCGTTTAAATATAGCTGGACGTGAGAGTATGCTACGAACTCGTAAAGTGACGTTGCATGCATGCAAGAAATTATAGACACGTTAAGAACCGCCCATACACAAGAAAAGAATACGCTCGCGGTTTTCCACCACCAAAGATCGTAAAGTTCACCATGGGCGACACAAAGACACAATTCGACATAGAAGGTCAACTTATCGCTACCGAACGCGTTCAAATCCGCCATTGCTCTCTTGAGGCGGCGCGTGTAGCTACAAACCGTGTCTTAATGGATAAACTAATAAACGATTATTACATGGTGGTTCACCCATACCCCCATATTATTCTAAGAGAAAACAAGATGATTTTTGGCGCTCACGCAGACAGGCTTCAACAAGGAATGAGACGTTCCTTTGGATCAGCAGTCGGCACCGCAGCAAAAGTTGAGGTTGGTCAACCTATAATAACTGTAAGAGTTAAAGCGACAGCAGCAGAAACAGCCAAAGAATCTCTAAAACGAGGCAGCGCAAAGCTCCCAATAGCTTGCAAAATAGTGATCTCCAAGATTCAAGCTTCTCCCGCCCAAGTGGAGAAAGCCCAGCCGGAGACGGAGTCGCTTTGAGCACCAAAGAGACTCAACTGGTTTTATGGTTTGATAAATTAAGAAACACTGATGTTCCCATTGTTGGCGGCAAGAATGCCAGCCTTGGCGAAATGATCGATGCGGGGTTACCTGTTCCTTTTGGTTTTGCGGTAACCGCTCACTCTTATGAACGCTATATTGTAGAAAAGAGAATAAGCGAGCAAATATACCAGATAATTAAAGAAACAGTCACTAATTCAAACGACCCCAAACAGTACGATACAGCATCAAAGAAGATTCGTGAACTCATGGAAAAAACTCCGATGCCAAAGGACATCGAGCTCGCGATTAGAACCGCTTATACCGAATTGAACAAGCGGTTTGCCCTAAAAGACACCTTTGTCGCTGTACGTTCAAGCGCCACAGCCGAAGACTTACCTGATGCTTCATTCGCAGGACAACAAGAAACTTATCTAAATGTTAAGGGCCCCGACGAACTGATTGAAAAAGTCATAAAATGCTGGAGCAGCCTATTCACACCACGTGCCATCTTTTATCGAAACGAGAAAGGGTTTCCACACGAAAAAGTCTTCATCAGCGTCGGCGTTCAAAAGATGGTTAACTCCAGAGCAGCAGGCGTAATGTTCACAATAAACCCCGTTACTGGGAACCGCGATGAAATAGTTATCGAAGGAAACTTTGGTTTAGGCGAAACCGTCGTCTCAGGCGCTGTTAACCCAGACGACTTCGTATTAGACAAGGACACACTCAAGATTAAAGAACGACGCATCGCCCGAAAAACAGTCAAGTTTATTCGAGATCCCAAGACGGGGAAGACTATTCATCAGGACATTCCTGAGGCTGAGCAAAAAATTGTCTGTGTAAGTGACCAGGAGCTCAATAGGCTAGGAGAACTCGCGAAACGCATCGAAAAGCATTATGGTAAACCCATGGACATTGAATGGGCAATCGACCAAGACATACCTTACCCAGAAAACATGATGCTAGTTCAAGCCCGTCCAGAAACCGTTTGGAGCGCAAAGAATATGGAAACCCAAAAACCAGATGAAGGCAAGGCACAAGAAACCCTGAAAATTGCAGTTAGAGGCATATCCGCCGGCCGAAGAGGCTATGGCATGGGCAAAGCAAAGATCGTTCTAAATCCAGATGATGCTCTTCGAGACATGCATAAAGGCGACATCCTTGTAACCGACATGACTAACCCTGATTTTGTGCCCTTTATGAAGATGGCTAGTGCTATAGTAACTGACAAAGGCGGCATTACCTCTCACGCAGCCATCGTTAGCAGAGAACTAAACATTCCTTGTGTTGTAGGCACTGAAATAGGTACTCAAGTCATGAAGAAAGATCAAGAATACACGGTGGACTCAAGAAACGGCATAATCTACGAAGGAATAATAGCTCAGGCTGCACAACCCGCAAACAACGGCGCTTCAGTAGCTATGCAAGAAGCCGCGCCGGTCACAGCTACAAAAATTTATATGAATCTCGGAACACCCGAGATGATTGAGACCTACAAGAATCTGCCCTTTGAAGGCATAGGCTTGATGCGCACCGAATTTATTTTGGCTAGCACCATCGGCGAACACCCAATGCAGTTCGTTGAAAATAATGAAGGTCAAAAATTCGTTGACAAATTAGCCGATGCAGTAGCTACAGTGGCAAGGACGATCCAGCCGAAACCAGTCGTCGTGCGCCTAAGTGACTTCAAGACTAACGAATACCGAGACCTCAAAGGCGGCGCTAAATTTGAAATAGTAGAAGAAAACCCTATGTTAGGTTGGAGAGGCTGTAGTCGCTACATAAGCAAATGGTATATCCAAGCCTTCCGTCTCGAATGTCAAGCAATAAAGAAATGCCGCAGCGAATGGGGCCTCAAAAACATCTATGTAATGCTACCCATGGTTAGAACAATTTGGGAAGCAAAACAAGTCCTCCTAATCATGAAAGAAGAAGGCCTAGAACGCAACAAAGACTTCAAAATTTGGTTCATGGCAGAAACACCCTCAATCGCTATTATGGCAGACGAATTCAGCAAACTCGTCGACGGCTTCAGTATAGGCTCAAACGACATGACTCAAGGAGTACTCATGATAGACCGCGACAGCGAACGTTTAGGCCAGATGGGTTACTTTGACGAACGTGATCCAGCAGTTAAACGCATAATCTCTCATCTAATAAAAGTCGCTCATGAGAACGGTTGCACAGTGAGCATATGCGGTGAAGGGCCCTCAAACCTGCCAGAATTCGCAGAGTTTCTAGTCCGAGCAGGCATCGACAGCATCTCAGTTAACAATGACGCCGTAGTAACTACACGCAAGAATATCGCAAGTGTTGAACAAAAAATAATTCTAGAACGTCTAGCAGAGCAAGCCGCTTTGGCACGTGGGCAACCACTGAAGAAACCAATCCCTGACTGGGAATGGTAAATAAAACCAAATCTTCTCTGCTTTTAGGTTTCGTTACCTTTTGTTAGTGGTCAGAATATGTCCTCATTCGACTTTGAAGAACAGAGAATAAAGCAGGAAATAACCAGATCCGACGCTAAACGAGTACTGCTACAGATGCCTCAAGGACTAAAACCCCAAGCTACAAGAATAGCCAAAATAGTTGAAGATTACGGTGCGGTTCCGATAATTTCATCCGATCCTTGCTATGGCGCCTGTGACATCGCCGAAACCGACGCGGCGAGTTTAGGCGTGGACTTGATCGTTCATTTTGGGCATGCTAGAATCATCAAAGAAGAAAAGACTCCCACACTCTACGTTGAAGCTTACGCGAACATCCAAATCGAAACTGCAGTCACCCAAGCACTGCCACTATTGGCTGCTTACCGCAACATCGGTTTAGCCACCTCAATCCAACACCTAAAAACAATAGATATTGCAAAACAAATCCTCACTGAAGCAGGCAAAGTCGTGTTCATCGGGAACATGGGGCAAATGGACTATGCAGGGCAGGTTATCGGCTGCAACTACAGCAATGCGACAGCCATAAATCGGCAGGTTGATGCTTTTCTATTTGTCGGCGGCGGAATGTTCCACGCAATCGGAATCGCCCTAGGAACATCAAAGCCTACAATCGTCGCTGACCCCTACGACAATCGCGCCTACTCGATAACAAATGAAGCTCTTCGCATAATAAAACAGCGATATGCCGGTATCCAAGAAGCCCAAAACGCCAAAAGCGTCGGAATACTCGTCGGCCTAAAACCCGGGCAAAAACACTTTGACCAAGCACTGAAAGTCAAGAAATTAGCTGAAATGACGGGACGCGCAGCATACCTGTTGGCAGGTAGAGAAATCACCCCCGACGCCCTCATGGAGTTCCCTAATATCGACGCCTATGTAAATACAGCTTGTCCAAGGATTTCACTGGATGCCCCCGCAAAGTTCCAAAAGCCCATTTTGACGGTTAACGAGTTTATGGTAGTGTGTGGAGAAGTCTCATGGCTGGACATGCTCAAAAAAGGATTATTCGAAAACTAGACCTTGAACTCTTTCTAGCTATGCTTAAGTCCCAACCTACCCCTCAGGCTCATCTGGAACAGTACACAACTTCTGAGCAGATAGCCGCAAACATGCTCTATTTAGCAGCGTACACAAACGGTGACATAGTAAATAAGACTGTGCTAGATTTGGGATGCGGTACAGGTAGACTGAGTCTAGGTGCCGCTTACCTAGGTGCAAAGGACGTTGTGGGCATTGATATCGACAAATTAGCCATCAAAACAGCACATCAAAACTCAACGAACGCAAGCTTAACGGAGTTTGTTCAATGGATAAACGGAGACATAGCTGCCATTGAAGGTAAGTTTGATACTGTTTTGCAGAATCCACCGTTTGGGGTACAGACCCGCGAGGCAGACCGCCCCTTCTTAGTAAAAGCACTCGAGGTAGGCAAATCAGTGTATTCAATTCATAACCACTCGGAAGTCGATGAACGCTTAATTAAAATGCTCAAAGCAAATCAAGATCTTATTCAGGTTCAGCCTTCACCTTTTTTGGAACGATTTATCAATAAACACGGGGGCACAATCAAGGCAGTTTATTCAATGTTGATGACTATTCCCCGAATGTTTGATTTCCACAAAAAGACAAAGCACGATTTCGTTATTGATTTGTATATTATCCAAAAAAATGAGCGTTGACCCTGAATCCATCTGTTTGTGCTATTTTTCTATATTAATCAAAAGGTTTATTGATTAGAATGGAAACTAAGCATATGCACTTATCAAAATTAGGCTTATAAATCAACCATAAGGAAATAATATCATGACTCTCAAAGCTCCTGAACAAAAAAGCGGTCACCTAGTGATGCCCGGCGAACGCCTTGGCGTCATTGAAGAGTTCATTCCCGACTCAGGGACATACGTAAAAGACGGTGTAATATACTCCAAAATCATCGGGCGATCTCTTCTGGATTTGCAAAATAGACGAGTATCCGTCTACCCTGTAACGGAAGGTGCAGTAGTGCCCAAAGTCGGAACCATCGTTATCGGACAAATTGGCAACGCCCAATCCGACAACGTTTTAGTAAAAATCTTTAGAATAGGCAAAAAGAAACTCACAGGGAACTTCGGCGGCATTCTACATGTCTCTGATGTTTCTGACCGATACGTCGACTCGATGAGTGACGTTTGTAAACCAGGCGACATCGTTAGAGCTAAAGTCATTAGCGAAAAGAACAAAATGTTCCACTTATCAACAAACGACAAAAACTTGGGTATCGTGCACGCTTTCTGTTCCCGGGATGCTGCATTGCTTGAACAGGAACGTTACGACCTTAAATGCCCCAAATGCGGCAACGTTGAACGTCGCAAAATAGCTCCGGATTACGGCAAAGAGCCATTATAGAGAGGAAAGAAAATGAACGTTAAAGTGTTAAAAAAAGCCGACAATGAATTAAAAATTGAGATCGAAGGATCTAGCCATGGACTCTGTAACCTGCTTCAAAAAAGACTGCTAGAAGACAAAAGAGTTGATTTTGCCGGGTACGATGTACCTCATCCTTTGGCTTCAAGCCCAGTTATCTATATTCGGATGAAGGGTAGAACCAAGCCTGAAGATGCCTTGATTGATGCTGTCGAGAAAGTCCGTGAAGCTAACGAGGCTTTCGGAAAAGAACTCGATCGCGCCTTAAAAGCTTAAATCCCTATTTCAATTTTTAAATCCAGTTTGTAATTGGTTTTTTTATTACGATCCCTCTATATTCTATCGGTTTATGCTTTGAATAGCCCAAAGCCTTTCCGAGTAATAAAATCTGAAATTCGAGTGCTTGGTATTGACGATGGAAAATTCATTCCTCATACCCAAGGGACTGGATTAGTTGTTGGCGTCGTTTTCCGTGGCGGATGCTCTATCGACGGTGTTATAAATACAAAAGTTGCTATTGACGGTTTAGATGCTACAGAAAAACTGACTCAAATGATCAATGATTCTCCCCACCGCCATCAATTACGCCTTGTAATGCTTAATGGAGTAACACTTGCTGGCTTTAACTTGGTTGATATCCAAAAACTTAATGCTGACACTGGGCTGCCCATTATAGCTCTGACTCATGATAAACCTGATTTGGAAGCTATTCATAAAGCATTAAAGAATTTGCCGGATACCGAGAAGCGCTGGCAAATTATTCTAAATGCCGGTGAAATCCATGAAGTCACCAATAAGGGAGGAAAACTCTACATGGGGCTTGCCGGCATCTCATTATATGACGCCTTAATAATACTCGATTTGACCTCAACCATGGGCAGTTTTCCTGAACCTCTACGTGTTGCTCACCTAATTGCCTCGGGAATTACTACGTAATCACTGGGGAATTAGAAAAAGTATAAAAGCGACAACGATAAGGAAATCCCCCAAAAGGGAAAGTGTAACGACATATGGAATTCTGCCCTAAATGCGGTTCCCGACTTGAACCAAAAAAATCCAAGAGCGGAAAAGACGCATCGCTAGTTCTAGCATGCCCGAAATGTGGCTATAAGAAACCTGAACCAGCAGATAAAGTTGAACCTAAGTTAGCAAAAGTTATCCAGCATAATCCCCAACAATTCGTAGCAGTCATCGGCAAAGAGGAACAGAAACTAAGTACATTGCCAACAGTTAGGATTGAATGCCCCAAATGCGGTAACAATACAGCTTATGTATGGCAAGTGCAAACCCGAGGTGCGGACGAATCTTCAACACAGTTTCTCCGATGCACTAAATGCAATTATACGTTTAGAGAATACAGCTAAACAATCCAACTTTCTTTTACCTTTATCTCTCGTTAACTGTTAACTAATGTTATAGGCGATTGTTTTTTTAGATCGATAGCACAAGAGCTTAACTTGTGTGCTGCTTTAAAAACGAACTTGCCACCACAAGAAGAGAACGATATACAGGTTTTCTGCTTAAGACTCTCCCATTGATAGCCTTTACTATTCCATTGATACTGCTATTTTTCCTCAATCCAATGGATTCTTATTTAAAAGTATCAGCTCAAACTTCTTTTGAGCTCATGTGGAAGGGCAGAACATTTCAATTATTTTTCCTTTGGCTTATCGCTTTAGAGTTCATTCTCAGCTGGGAAACGATTAAAACAAAAATCCACTTACAGAACAAAGCAAGATTTCTGGTTTTTGCGGTCACCTTACTTCTTCCAACGCTCTACTTAATTTTCGAGTACTACCTTGGCTTAAACGATGGGATAGTTAATTGGTCAATGCAGAATGGGGTTACTTGGGCAGGTACGATGCCGATTGCTTTTGAGTACATGATGTTTTCAGCGTTGTTTTGCTTGACTGTGTTTGTGTCTTTTGGTCGTAGGGGTTTAACTGGTTTTGCTTTGCCCGCCCTCTTTGTGGCATTAGTTGGGGTAATATATGCTATCGATAATTTGTTTCCCTATGGGGAATTTACTCCATTCCAATTGTTGGTTCCTACGACTGCAGCGCTTGCAGCTGGTATGTTAGGGTTGATGGGCTATTCGACTGTTTCTGGAATCGACACTTTGACAAGGATGCCTACCATTGATGTATCAGGTGCATTAGGTTCGGCGAAGTTTGCTATCGCTTGGCCTTGTGCTGGTATCGAAAGTCTACTTATCTTTACTGCTGTAGCTCTGATGTTCTTGAAGCGATTAGATATTTCTCGGAAGGCAAAAATCAGCTACTTCGTAGTTGGGGTAGCGGTCACTTATTTCATTAATGTTCTAAGAATAGCTACTATATTCACTATCGGCATGCAGTTCGGAGTGAATTCAAACGAAGTTGACATGTTCCATTTCTATTACGGACCTCTATATGCGATGGCATGGATAGTGACATACCCAATAATAATATTAGCGAGTACTTCGTTATGGCGAAGAATTAGGAAACCTCAACCAAAACCGCTAAACCCTGTTTAATCAAGATCTGCGCGTTCAAGACTGGAAGAGAAGCAACATCTTCAGCCGTAAACGGTCCATAGGATTTCATATCTGCGCCCATTATTGCTGGAATACTCTTTGTGAACCTCAGAGTCAAACGTTTATGGGTGATGTTTACTTGGGGCTTTATTTCTGCCCTTTTCGTTTCACCAGTTTGCGTAACCGATGGTTGGATAATGGTTACCGATGTTGGCGCTTGTTCTCCTTGCATGAGATTCTTAGCGAACTGCTGGTAGACATTTGTAAAACTCACAAAACTCTCACACATCTTGGCTTCTTCATTAGTTAGCAACTCGATGGGCGCCTTATGTAAACGGGTAATCGTTTTAAGGATTTTCTTGTACCGCAAACCAAGGAGTTCTTCAAGCATCCGCTCAACATTGCGCGTTTCATGCGCAAGGAGATTAACTTTAACTGTTTTCTTTTCCAATGCTTTGTTTTCTTCTTTCATGCGCCCCAGGTACTCTGCTATTTTAGCATAAAAGTCTGAGGACAAGCCTCCCAGAGTGGGATCATCAATTTCTCTGCGCCAAGCCGTAAAAAGCTCATTATACATTTAGGGTACAACCTCAGCTCTTCTTTTACAAATAAGCATAACCGCTGCAGCAACGGGCAAATCAACCGTTTGGTTCTTATATGGACCCAAGGTTTCCCCACTCATCCTGAACTCTGGCGCATCAGATACCAACACTTTGACTTTCCCCTTTTTAAAAGCTACCCCTTCGGCAAAAGGATCAAAATCTAAGATTTTTTTAGCCGGGAACTCGACTTTTTTGAGACCCGTTTTCCCATGCAGGGTACCATTCATACGAATTAAGCGGTGAATATCCGTAGTTACAACTGTATCAATTTTGGCCGCTTCTTCTTCTCTTACATGCTCAGCAAGTTTCAACCAAGTTTGGTCACTCACGCCCTTTAAAAAATCCCATCTGTTCTCATTAATGACACGTTTGATAATTGTATCCTTTTTCTCCAGAAGTGCCTTGTTTCTTAATCCAGCTTCTTGAAGATCCTCCTTAGATGCATGCTCAATAAAGTTCGACATCCCTATTTTGAGCCGACGATTCCAACCGAAATTATGCAAGTTAAACTTGTTAGCTGATTTCCGTTTACGTTTAACTTTCTCCCCGCGCTCTTCTTTATTCAGAAGGCTTAGCCCTAATCCTGTAACATAATCAACTATCTCTTTGCGTGCCATAGCATCAAGGGACCGTACAGACTCGCCTTCTACGTGCAAGTGATAACCCCGGTGACCAGAAAAAAATACTCTTAGCTCATGTTCTGCAAAGCCAAAATCGTTTTCCAGCATATCTATCAATTTGATAACTTCTTCTCGGGCAGATTCGATGCAAAGGTCACAAGCCCAAATTTTTGTTTCAAATTTCGTTGCTTCACAGCAAGGACACACATCAGGAGTGATGCCTCTACCTTGAAATCCACATTTTACGCATCTGAATTCATCATGAATTTTGTTGCACGAAGTCGGTATATGATCGGCGTCTATGTCAAAAACTAAGTCAGAGCCTATCCACCCTTTCTTATCCATTTCGTAATCTGGGTTCTCATAGTAGGCACAACTGTGATAGACGTCGGAAGGCACAGTTTCAGCAAGTACAGCTCTTAGATTATTTATGGCATTGAAGCGTTTATGCCTAACCATAAAGCGTTCTCTAAACATTAGATAACCGAACTCTCGTCGCTCAGGCAGAGGCGGCTCAGGAACGACATTAGCAGGGTCTTTGTAGTATTCGCTGAATTTTTGATAAACATATTCTCGAGAAGCCTCCAAGTGCCCCGCTCCTTTGATTGCTATTTATTGTTGTTATCCTAAATTTAACCATTAAGTGGATATGTGCTAAAAATCAACAATAGCTTAGATCTTTAGCGTAAGTCTGAAGTTCTCTATGATATGCTGCGGATTGAATGCCGTTGCACCGAAAGATAACATGGCAATAATAAATATGAGCCATAACAACGTGGCTTCCAACTCTTTTCGTTGTTGAGGGATCAAAATGTAGACAAAGATGAAGGGTACATACCAGTTTTGGAAAAATGGCAACATGAAGCTTGGAACCAAAAGGAACAATGCAGACATCGATAGCAGCGGGTTCTTCTTTAACATATAGAGGGCATATGTAACAGTGGCTACAAGGGTCAACAGTATACCCGCCGCCTGAACTGCCCAGGGGATTTGCGCGTTAGGAGAAAAAGCGTTTATTCCATTCATGATTAAATCTGGTCTTGTTTGAACGAGGAATGGTGCACTCAAGTAAGTTGTGTATAGGCTGACTAAGAAAAATGTCGCTCCTGCTATGACAGCTTTATTCTGTAATAAATTAGGAACTTTATGTTTTTCAAGCAGCTTAAACATGTCAAAGAAGATTAACGGTAGTAGAAATATGCCAGTTTGATACTTGAAGAACACTGATATGCCCATCAGCAAGAAAAAAATGTCATAGCGTTCAACTAAAAGCATAGTTATGCCGAAAAGGGCAAAGAGAAAAGGAACTGAATCAAACATGCCGTTAGCTGCGAAGATTATTAGTCCTACATAGATTATGCATACACCTAAAAGTTTCCATGATGTGCGCAAATCTTTCTTCAAGAAGACATTAAGGAAGATGAATAGACAGACACTGGCAATTATGAGAAACAGCGCTATTTCAAGCTTATAAACCAAAGACGGTTCTAAACCATTCTGAAGTAGAACACCAAAGGGTAAAAAAAGTAGAATACTGCCCATAGGATACAGATGCGGCAATTCAGGCCAAGTGACAAACTTAAAAAGGGAACTATCTTGACTTGCAAGTTCTCCTAACGGTTCGTTGAAAACCGTAGGGCCTTCTTTAAGAAAAAGGCTTGAAACGTAATCGTGCCTAGCATGATCAGTGTACCAGTTCTCGAAGGTTGCAAGTGGGTTACTATTTATGCTTAGAAAAGCAAGCCATATCATCAGCGATATAATTACTAGAGTTTGGATGGTTCTTTGATGTTTTCTACTCAAAAATGGCAAGGCCTTTTGACTTTTTATGTTCTCAGTTTTCTTTGTGAATGCTAATTTTAAGGTGATAAGTAATAATGTTGCAAGACTACCTAAAAACAGACTTTTTGCGATTATATTTAACGAAGAAAATGGCAGGACAAATCGCGGTTGATCCACAGTTGCCTTTAAGTTTACTGTACCTTCTGTTGAGACGTTGCTGAAGACTAATTCATAGGAATCCGCGGAGACAGTAAAAGTGTAGGTGAAATTCGCGCTTGAGGTAGTATTATATTGTAAACCGTTGTATGTTACTATGGAACAATTCTTGGAGAAGACAGTTGGGTATTCAACCTGTATTGTGAGGTTTTCCCCACCATGAAACGCCCCCACTCCTTGTCTATGCACTTCATTAGGGCTTAGATTAAATGAGTCGTCAATACGCACTACTGACTCAATTTCGTTTGTCGCTACTGGGAATATGCTGGCAATTGCAAGTATTACACTTAGGACAAGCAATGTTAGGGTAGCTACCAGAAGATTTTTTGCCGTTATATGGCTCCTCATCAAGCGTACCCCTCAACTATCCCAAAAACGAATAACATATATTTTAATTGTAACTCAAAACCCTGTTTGATATATGCGTTCTAAGACTGTAAAGTTGCCTTGAAGGTATAGGAGATATAACTTTTGATCTCTGACCAAGTCAACTTCGATTTTCCCCGTTTGCGGTTAACAAACAGAACCGGTGTTTCTTTTACTTCAAATTTTCTAAGTGAAGCTTGCTGAATCGTTTCAATTTGGATTTCATAGGTTTGGCTATGGAGATAATTAATGGCTTCCTTCAGGAATTCTGTAGAGTAGCAGCGGAACCCTGTAGTGCAGTCCCGAAGCTTTAAGCCAAGTGATACTCGGGCTATGGCGTTTGCAGTTAGGCTGACTATTTTTCTCGAAAACGACCACCCTACAACTTCTCCACCTTTTACGTACCTGCTCCCAATGACTATGCCACAGCCGTTTTGTTTTATAGATGCAAGGAGTTTCGGTATATCCTTGGGGTCATGGGAGCAGTCTGCATCCATTGTAAAAACATATTTTGGGGCGTTCTTAACGGAAAGGAAAATTTTGAATCCATCTATTATTGCCGTACCTAATCCTGTTTTTGTTATTCTACAATAGAGGGCGATGTTTGGGTACTTCTTCTGTTTCTCTACTACTATCTCGGAGGTTCCATCAGGGCTAGAGTCATCAATAACTAGTATCGAAGCATCAAGTTTTAGGTTCTCGATGTCCTCAATTAATTTGGCTATATTGTCAGCTTCTCGGTAAGTTGGCAGGATCACGCCGACTTCAGAATCTGCTAACGAATCTCCGATGGCCTGATAGCCCATGAATAATCAGCAAAATAGCAGTGGATAAAAATTAATAAGCTTTAACCGTTTTTTATTCCAAGCTTCCTTTTATAGTAGCCAAGCGGGTGGTATATGCGGCGACAAAGTTCATCTTTATTCTTGCATACACCATGCGTTTGTAGAACTGAACATTGCGGCGGTTTATACTTTGTTGCCGACCCACGTTCACCTGCGATGTGTTCAATCTGGTATCTGGTTAACCGCTCATTGTAATCGGAGAATGTTTTAAACATTTCATTCACCGCCTCCGGAGTCATCCCAATGTTTACAAGAAAAGATGTTAGGGTGAAGCGTCCAATGTGAGAGAGATGATGGCTTTGTGCTGCGTCAGCATATAAAGCGGTTATGCAAGGCGGAAAAGCCAATTGAGAAACAACTTTGGGCATATCCTCAGTTTCTTGCCCTATTATTCCCTGCGCTAACTCTATTAATTTATTGGCTACAATATTGATGTCTTCAGGAAGATTTTTAAGATCTGGAACTTCAAGTCTTTCCTCTATTCGCTTTTTGATTTCTTCCTGAAGAAGACGAGCTACTTTATCTTTATTTAAATAAACTCTACCATTGTCTATAATCTGGTTGACAAGCTTCCATTCGTTACCATGCATATGTGCAGCGTTTTTCAAATAGAAAATGAAACCTATTCGAAAATCTTTGTAAGCCTCTCGACCATCGCCAATGTCCCAGTCGAAATCCTTAGCAATTGTTAATATTTTTGATTTCGTAGTCCCTGGATTTAGCATTTGAGAATATGCCGCTTTTGCTATAGCCAATGCATACCTCTTTTTTAGCCAAGAATTCTTGGTGGCTATAACTAAAATAAGAGAAGCTGCAAAAGAAGAAATTTCTTTTCTTCTATCTATATCCAAATCACCGATACTGAGATCTAAGATGGCATTCTCTACCCTTCTCTGGGCGCGTTCAAGGACAAATCTGTCCTCTATTATGTTTTGAATTGTTAAATCAAGTTCTTGGATATGTCTAGATGCTAGCCTCAAAAAAGGGTATTTGGCGTAATCCTCAATGGTAATTACTGCCAATTCCATTTTTATTGCGTGCCTATTCTGTTTCGATTCTTGGCGCCAAGAAGAAAGTCAGTTTTCCCTCTTTTGTTTGTTGGAAGTCTATTCGGATGGGCATATCCGTTGAGAACTCTAAGGTTGCGATTTCAGAGGTTGCAGACGCAGCTTTGATTATTTCTGAGAGGTAACTTAGACTGAAGGTTGCTTTGGCGTTCTCTTTGACCTCTAAGTCAAGTAATGCGTCACTTCCCTTTGGAAGGGTAATGGTTGCACCCATCAAGTCACCTGACGCGCTAAGAGTCAGCTTCTCTGGCTCCGCCTCAATACGAACGTGGTCACTTACTAACTGTGCATCTTCGATTGCTTGGCTGAGACCTTGTGTTGTTGTTTTAGCTTTAACGTTAAAGCTGATTTTTGGTGTGGGAACTTCTTCTTCTGAGGCTTCAAGTGTTGGCATCGTAAAGTTTCTTGGGTACTTTCCACTGATCGTAACTAACAATCTGCCTGTCTTGTCATCAAGTGATAGTTCGACTGATTCATCTTTTCCAGCTCGCTTTAGAAGCTTGAGCAATTCACTAATGTTTAAGCACATCTTTGATGATTCTGCCGCTTCATACTCTTGGAAAATGGCCTTTGGCCACTCAAAATCAATCATAGCGACACGTGAAGGATCCATCGCGCGTAGTTTCAACCCATCTGGGTCAATTTTGAATGTTGCCTCATCAACTAGAATTGAAATGGCTGTAGCCATGTCTCTTAGGAGTTTAGCGTCAGACACTTTAAGCTTGAACATATTATAACCTTCTCCTCGCCTTTATGCATGATTTGTAAATTATATAGGTTATCATTACAGTTTGAGTTAATAAATTTGTTTTGATAAAACTTAAAAACAAGTGTTGAAGCAAAAAAACTTCGCAGAAATTATAGACTAAAAAATAGAAGCACCAATATTGACAAGTAAAATACGCTCTCTTTTAACTACAGTTTAACCTCTATTGATGATTAAAACAAAGGGGTCTAATTGCTCCCATAAGGTTGCTTGATGTTCTTAAAAGGCTCATGTTTCTGCCCAAAAGGCGAAAAAGTATAAGAACAGGTGTGTTTCCTTATTGGGAAGCTGGTAGTGAAGAACGTGAACGTTCCAAAAGAAATCAATACATATTGTCCTAAATGTAAAGGTCACACAATTCATACTGTAAACCTCTATAAAGCTGGCAAACGCCGTGCTCTCGCAGCAGGTGAACGTGCCCACGCACGGGAAAAAGAAGGTTACGGTGGACAGAAATACGCATTACAACACACTTTCGCAAAGACCACAAAAAAGCAAACTTTGCGCTTAAAGTGTAAAACTTGCGGTTACATGTACCATAAAGATGGTATACGCCTAAGGAAACTAGTTATACAATAAACTTGAAGGAGAATAGAAAATGTCTGAATGGAACAAGCTCATCCCTAAACCCCGAAGCGTCTTTCTACGGGTTAAATGCCAGAAATGCGGCAATGAACAACTCATTTTCAGCAACGTAGTCAACAAAATATCCTGCAATGTATGCACAGAAACTTTAGCTGAACCCACTGGCGGAAGAGCAAAAATTAACGGCGAAGTCTTGACCGTCCTCGAGTAAGAGGAGTGACCAACCAGATGGCTGAGCGTAAGCCGCAATGGCCCGAAGCTGGAGACCTAGTCATCGCCACCATAGAAACCGTAATAGATTATGGTGCTTACGCTAAACTAGACGAATATGACAAACGTGGTTTATTACACGTCTCAGAAATTTCTTCCTCTTGGATAAGAAACATACGAGATTTTGTTCGTGAAGGGCAAAAAGTTGTACTAAAAGTACTACGTGTCGATCACGAAAAAGGGCATATCGACCTCTCTCTCAGAAGGGTCACTAAACGTGAACGCATTGAAAAAATAATGTCGTGGAAGAAGGAACGCAAAGCTGAAGCCTTGCTTCGAGGTGTTGCAGAAAAAACCAGCCTCACACCCGACGAAGTTTACCAAAAAGCGCAGGCTATAGAACAAAAATATGATCTCTATGAAGCCTTTGAAAAAGCAGCCGTCGAAGGCCCCGATGCCCTAACTGAAATCGGCGTTCCAGAAAACCTCGCCAAAGCATTTACCGAAGTTGCCCAAGAACGCATACACGTAAAAATGGTCAAAGTTAAAGGCGTACTTGAAATCCGAGTGGTTAAACCAAACGGAGTAAAAATAATCAAGGAAGCCTTCCATAAAGCTAAAGGCGAAAAAATCAAAGACGCAAAAGTAACCTTCTACGTTATAGCCGCACCGAAATACAGCGTCGAAGTACAGGCGGAAAACTATAAGCGCGCAGAAGATGTCATGCAGAAAACAACTGATAATGTAATAACAGCAGTAACTAACGCAGGCGGAGAAGGCACTTTTAGAAGGGAAAAATAGTTGGTTTGGCAATTGCGTAAATGCGTGAAATGTGCGGCGTATACCCTCAACAAGTCTACTTGCCCAACATGTGGTGGAGCAGTCAGAATTCCACATCCAGCCAAATTCTCCCCGGATGATAAATACCTCAAGTACCGTATGGCACTGAAAAGGAGCCAAGAACAATGAAAGAAACCTACATCAAAGAGTTCAGCGAGATCCAACCGAACAACCCTGTCTTAATTGAAGGCCTACCTGGACTAGGTTTAGTAGGAAAAATCGCATTACGTTATCTCATTAAACAGCTAAAAGCCAAAAAAATCGCTTACCTCTACTCACCACACTTCCCATACTTCGTCTTAGTTAATAAAAAAGGCAATGTAAGATTGTTAAGAGGCGCATTCTACTACTACCAGAATCCAAAAGGCAACGACATCATCCTCTTCACAGGCGACAGCCAGAGCCAAACCATCGAAGGCCAATACGAAATCGCTGACCGCATGCTAGACTTCTCCGAAAAACACAATGTCAAAACTATCGCAACAATAGGCGGCTACCGCATGGAACCAAAAGAAAAACCCAAAGTCTTCATAGCCGCGACTAACCAAGATATCCTCCAAAAAGCCCTCCAATCAGGCGCAACACTTAGCACAGCAGGCAGCCCCATCGTGGGAACAGCTGGACTTATCCTTGGCTTATCAAAATTCAAAAAAATCGAAGCTCTCTGCCTACTTGGCGAGACAAGGGGCTATTTGCCTGACCCGCTAGCCGCAAAAAGCGTGTTAGAAGTACTAAAGTCAACCTTTAACTTTGACTTGGATCTAAAAAACCTAGACGACGAGATAGCTAAAGCAGAGACAATGGTTGCTAAACTACAGCAAATCGAAGAAAAACGTGCATTGCAAGCTGAAGAAACAAGAAAGCAAGACGATAAAAAAACCACATATATCTCTTAAACAAATCTTTTCTTTATTATCTCGACTATCTTTTTAGCAGCTGTACCATCACCAAAAGGAGATGTAGATGGCAGCTTTTCTTCTATTACTAACTCTTCTTTCATGGCAACCAAGATTCGGTTTTTGTCTGTGCCCACCACCTTAGCAAACCCTGCTTCTACAGCTTCTTGCCGTTCGGTCGATAAACGAATAACCAAAACTGGTTTTCGGATATTTGGCGCTGTGGCTTCCTCTTGAATACCACCGGAATCCGTAATTATCAACCGACAATTCTTCATCAAAACCAAGAAGTCGAGGTATCCAACAGGCGGAAAAATCAATACATTTTTCATCTTTTCGATCTTTGTTAGCATGTTATTTTCTTGTAAACGTTTCCTTGTTCGTGGGTGCATAGGATAAACAATTGGCAATGGCGACTTCTCAAAAACCTCCAAAAACGACTCCAAAAAGGCAACGTTATCGACGTTCTCTGCTCTATGAGCCGTTGCTACAGCATATGTTTTGAATTTGATTTGATTCAATATCTTGGATTTTTTTTCTGCGATAGGCAAGTGCTCTTCAACGGCGTCAATAGCTGTGTTGCCTGTGAGGAAAATCTTCCCCCAGACATTCTCCTTTACAAGGTTAACTTTGGAGTGTTCTGTAGGTGCAAATAAGTACTCGGATATGTGATCAGTTAGTCGACGGTTATGTTCCTCGGGCATTCGAAGATCGAAGCTTCTTAATCCTGCTTCCACGTGTCCGATTGGTATATCTCGCTTGTTTGCGGCAAGAGCAGCTGCCAATACCGTGTTAGTGTCACCTTCAACTAAAACTATGGACGGATCAATTCTATCTAGCAACTGATCCATCTTCATTAATATCTCCCCAGTCTGCATACCAGGCGAGGAAGACTCAATCTTTAGCCAATGATCAGGTGTTGCTAACTCAAGGTTCTCGATGAATTGTTGGGCCATGTTATAATCATAGTGTTGACCGCAATGTACAAACACAGACGGCAATTTTGCCTTGTTTAGTGATCGAATAATCGGCGACATCTTTATTATTTCAGGTCTGGTGCCTGTGACAACAAGTACTGGCTTCATGCTTTTCATCGCTTAGGTCTTCTTTAAGCTTCCTTCTCGTGGCTCATAAATTGTACCCTCGCGTAGTAACTGGCTTATCATGCGTTCTATTTCGCCTCGTGGGATCTTGTGCTTGGTCTCTAGTTCGTTAACTAGTGCATCTCGTTCTACTATGCCCGTTATCTTCTCCAGGTCCATGATGGTTGAGATAACAATCCCTAGTCTATCTCGGATACTCTTTGGTCTGCCAGTCATGATCAAATCGATATCGACTTTGTATGATGACATATCAATGCCTACTTCTTCAAGTGAGCGTTTCATGATTACGATGGCTGCTTCAGCGTCTTCCGCGCTTACTGTATCTCGTAGGGCTACGCGTGCTCTTGCTTCTGCAACTCGGACGAGAGCTTCGAGTTGACGTGCGGTGATAGCTACGGGGGAACCTTCAGTTTCACTTGCTGATCGCATCGCCAAATAGAAGTCGCTAAGCCTCTTCAATGCTTCCTCGCTGAGTTCTGGTTTAAAACTCTTGGAGTAGCTGATGTATTTGCGTAGCAACTCGGCGTTAACTTGGGATTCCACTGGACTTACTCCCCTTTTGTGTATCTCCAATATGTGCCGTGACATTTTGCTGTCCGATTCCTTGTTAGGTATATCTCGCAATACGAAAATGAGGTCGAAACGTGAGAGGATAGTGACGGGTAGAGAAATGTTTTCTGCCACGGTCCTGTTGGGTTCGTATCTACCTAGTGATGGGTTGGCGGCTGCAAGAACGGCGGTTCGAGCATTTAGCGTAGCAACGATACCTCCTTTAGCAACTGAAACAGTATGCTGTTCCATGGCTTCGTGGATGGCAACCCGATCTTCAGGACGCATCTTATCCATTTCATCGATGCATGCAATCCCTTTGTCGGCTAAAACGAGTGCGCCTGCTTCTAAACTCATGCTTCCACCTTTTTCGCGGACCACGGCTGCGGTTAAACCTGCAGCAGTAGTTCCTCTACCAGAAGTGTACAAGCCACGCGGCGCTATTTTAGAAACGTATTGTAGTAATTGTGATTTGGCTGTGCCTGGGTCACCGATGAGGAGAGCATTCATTTCTCCCCTAACGGTCATGTCTGGGAGGCTTTTGGATACTCCGCCGAAAAGAAGATACATTATAGCTTCTTTGATATGTTCTAAGCCGAAGATTGAAGGTGCGATGGAGGTCATGATTTTTTTGTGCACCAATGGATCTTTTGAGAGTTCGAGGATTTTTGCTTCTTCTTCTGCTGTGGGTGGGGAGGTTTCAGGTTCTTTACCCAACACTTCAATTGAGTTAGCGTCTAGTTGGAGGATGAATGTGCGCAATTTTCCCATACCCATAAGTGAAGGTGCAAATGCGCGGACAATTCCAACTATTGAAACATGATCTCCTGGTCTTGCGACGTCGACTATTTCATCGCCAACCAGCTTTACTGCCAACATTCGAGGAAGCTGTCCTGGTGGCAGGTCTTCAGGTTTTTCTTGTAAACGGAGGTCTTGCGAGTCTATGAAGGTAGATTCTTCTTGGCTAAACTCGAATGGTCCATCTCTACCACAGTCAGGCGCCATGCAAACAGCTGGGGCTTTAAGGAACTGTCCTGTTTGGTCCACTTGGTTCATGGTGCCACAGCGTTTGCATTTGAAGGCTGCTACTTGAACCATCGGTCGCACCGGTGTTGCGCGGACGACAATGCCTTCAACCATTATTAGTTTACTCATCTGCCTTGAGCCAAGTCTGCGGAGTTGCTCCTTGCCCAGAAGCTTCACTATTCTAACGATAACTTTCCCTATTTTCTCTGCGTATTCTGCGTCTTCGATACGTAGCTGTTCGTAGGCACCTTTACCTGCATGCTGAAGATATTCTTCGGGTCTTGCAAGAAGCAGTTCGGAGAGAGCTTGGTCAAAGCTATAGAGTTCCTCAAAATCGATGGTTAGCGAGAATTTTCCCGATATGGATAACTGAGCGATTCTTTGACGATATTTTTCTTTCTTGAAAAATTCTTGAAAGCGCTGTGTAGGCTCAACTTGTTCTAGAGTCACTATCTATCAGCTCCGTTTTCGAGGATTTTTGCTTTCCATTCAGAAATGATTTTTACTAATTGTTCATAGATGATTCTTTCTTCAACGGTTAATTTTTTTAAGACTTGATCGCTCTGTCCAGGTGCAGCCGAGAGAGCTACAATTTTTTTCAATCGTGAATTAACAATATCACGCGCCAGCTGCTTCACACGATCGCATTCATGGAATTTCTCAGATTGTTGTGTCTGAGTGGCTTGATCCTTTAAATCACTTAGGAATCTGCGCAGTTTAGGATAAAATTCTCCTGGCAACTCACTTATTTGACCAGGAATCTGAACGCCTTCTTTCCACTGAGCCTTGAACAACTTTGTTGCGTCTAAGACGTCCTCTTCCCTAAAATGCACCATACCTGCAGAAGCAAGCTCTTTCGCTACCCAAAAATAAACTTCGTATTCGTTACCCTCGTCGAATGGACCAACAGTTAGCCCTGCAAGCTTTATCTCTGGGCAGTTTCGGTTTGCTACTATCTTTACCAGTGAGTTTTCATAGCAAAAGTCAAGTGTATATATTTTTGCTGCCACGATATGCCTCCTCTTTTCTCAGTGCCTTTCAGGGGTTCAAAACATATAGCGAGAATGGTTTTAAGGGTTTGCACTAGTCAATTCTGCCCTATTTAATCGCTGAAAAGGTGCGTTTTGAACGTTTTTATCAGCTTATAAGGGCAAACTAAAAAAAATAAATGATCTACAATAGAAAACGCCTTGAATTAGGCATTGATAATTTAAAATGGAAAAATTGGCTGCTTCTGAGAAATGTTGTATGGGTTAAAAACAAATACTTAAAACATAAAAAAATTAAAAAGATGTTAAATCTTCTTAGAGTACGCCTTGGTCAAGCATGGAATCAGCAACTTTTATGAATCCGCCGATGTTTGCTCCGTTGACGTAGTTGACGAAATCGCCGTCTTTGCCGTACTTGACGCAAGTAGCATGGATTGCTTTCATTATGTTGTGTAAATTATCGTCGACTTCTTCTCTAGTCCATGAGTAACGTTGGCTGTTCTGAGACATTTCCAATCCGGAAGTGGCTACTCCGCCTGCGTTTGCTGCTTTGCCAGGTGCATAGAGAACCTTGTTTTTTATGAAGACTTCGATGCCTGCGGGGTCAGTTGGCATGTTTGCACCTTCAGCGACACAGAAGCATCCGTTCTTTACCAGAGTCTTTGCGTCTTCGCCGCTGATTTCGTTTTGTGTAGCACATGGCAATGCGACTTGGCATTTTACTCCCCATGGACGTTTGCCTGCTAGATACTCGGCGCTCTTGTATTTCTTTGTGTATTCCTTTATGCGTCCACGCTTGTTATTCTTCAAGTCCAAGACAAAGGCTAATTTGTCTTCATTGATTCCATCTTTGTCATAGATTGTTCCTTCAGAGTCAGACAAGGTGATTACTTTGCCGCCTAATTGGTTGACTTTTTCAACTGCGTATTGGGCAACGTTGCCTGAACCTGAGATCGCTACAACTTTACCCTTAAATGATTCTTTATGGGTCTTGAGCATTTCATCAGCGAAGTATGTAACACCATAGCCAGTGGCTTCAGGTCTGATTAAAGAACCGCCCCAATTGAGACCTTTGCCTGTTAAGACGCCAGTGAATTCGTTGCGGATTTTCTTGTACATTCCGTACATGAAGCCGATTTCTCTTCCGCCGACTCCGATGTCTCCTGCTGGGACGTCTGTGTTGGGGCCAATGTGTCGTAGAAGTTCCATCATGAAGTTCTGGCAGAAGCGCATGACTTCAGCATCGCTTTTGCCTTTGGGGTCAAAGTCTGAGCCACCTTTAGCACCACCCATTGGTAGAGTGGTTAGTGAGTTCTTGAAGACTTGCTCGAAGGCTAAGAATTTGAGGATGCTTAGGTTAACTGTTGGGTGGAAGCGTAAGCCGCCTTTGTATGGACCTATAGCGCTGTTCATCTGGATACGGTAGCCTCTGTTAACTTGGACTTCACCTTTGTCATTAACCCATGTTACTCTAAATGTAACAAGACGTTCAGGTTCAACAATCCGCTCAAGAATATTTGCGGCTTGATACTGTGGGTTCTTCTGTAATAAAGGCCAGATTGACTCTATAACTTCGAAGACAGCTTGGTGAAATTCAGGTTGGTTTGGATTTTTTGCCATAACATAGCTCATAAATTCGGTGGGTGAATTGTACATTTTCCCTTTCCTCAACTATACGTTTGTTTAGTTGATGGTCTATTGTCTATTTAATTATGCTGAATATAAAATATGTGTATGCAAAATGAAATAGTGAGCAGATAAACGAAACATATGTCTAGTAGCTATTAATATCTAACTATAGTTTTTGCAGCGGTCAATGAACTTTTATTTACAAATGACCGCGAAAAAACAATAGACAAACGTCTAAAATTTAGTTATATATTCTTCAAACTGTTTCCTGTCACGCAGACACTGAGGGCATACACAACTAAACGGTAAATTCTTAGTCGTACATAACTGTATGTAGCTACAATCCTTGCATGGGAACGCTTTGCCGCAGCGTGTGCAATTCTGAAGAAAGACCACTTCATCTCCGAGTATATCACTTAAAGTATCAAGCACTTTCTCTACGTTATTGTAGCCCTTAATCGAGAAGAGACCCTGTTCACGATTGTATTCTAACCCCAAACGTATCAGATTTACGAATTTTTCTTTCTCAAGGCGTGGAAGCTTAAACCCCTTACTATTCAAAACAATAACCATAGCCCTCAGAACCTACTCATTTTAGTTAAGAAATCAACCTCTTCAGGCGTAAACTTAAACCCCGCCACAAGTGGGTTAGCTTTATTCTTCTGCAATATCGCTTTAATGTAGGGAACAAAATCCCCTTTAGCTTTTTCAATCGAAACGTGACATTGCAATCCGATTTTACCACAAATAGCATTTAGCATGCTACGTTTACCTTTTGTCCAAAACAGAGTTATGATTCTAATGGGCGGAGTAATGAATGTGAACGGCTTATAGGATTGCGGATTTACTGCCGCAGCTTGGGATAAGGCGTTGTAGACGTATTTGAGTAGATGCCAGTTTTCGGTTCCGATTCTGCCTCTAAAAACATCCGCTTGGGAAACAAAATCATAGGCGTTCGCAAGTTCTGTTGAGTCAGTATAGCGTTTTGGCAGGTTGTCTCCAACAGAAAGTAAAAATTCGTCATAATCCACGCTTGAGTACATAAGTAAACTTGAAACTTGAGCAATTGATTCTGCTGTGAAAAAGGCTCTTAATGTTTCGTCCATGCTTATGTCCTTGTTTCTAGAACTTAGCAGCATAGTGTCTTGCAGCGTTAAGGCATGATTCTGTTCGCTTAAACTCTGCAGGTCATTTATGGCAGATCGAACATCGCCCTTGCTGTTCTGAGCAATTCTCTCTAATGCCTCAAACTCAGCTCTAATGTGTTCCAACAAACAGATTTTTTGCATTAAAGCAATTATGAGTGGAATACGAACCTGCTGGAAACGCACAAGCAAGCATACCTTTTTTAGAGGTCTAAGTTTATCGATATCAGGATCATTTGCTGCCATGATAACTGGCACGAGAGATTCTTCAACTATCTTTATGATCGCCCCGACTCCACCGCGGTCTTCGTTGCCAGCTATGCCATCGACTTCATCAAGAAAAAGCACGTTACCGCCAGTTTTTGTTGACCCCGAAAAATTATCTAATGACCTATATGACGTGGCTGGTTTTGCAATTGCATTAATTGCTTTCTCTGAGCGAGTATCGCTCGCGTTCATCTCAATAACTGTGAAACCAAACTCTCTTGACGCGGAATTGACTAGTGCAGTCTTGCCAACGCCTGGTGGCCCATAAAGTAGCACCGCCTTCTTGGTGTGTCGCTTGTTTTTTAACCATTCGACAAATAGAGCTTTAGCTTCATCATTACCTACTATGTCGTCTATTTTTTTCGGACGGTACTTTTCAACCCACAGCAGGTCATTTCGCTGCATATTTTTCCTCTATACCCTTCCCATACTTAGAAAACTGAGCCAAAAGCGCACTTAGCTGGATATCACTATTCGCCCCTTCTGTTAACCGGAAATCATATTCACCGATCACGCCAGATAGGTCAGCCTTCTGTTCCGCCGTTAGATCACTCATCTTAAAGATTTCGCGCTGGACTTGACGTATGATTTCTGTACCTGAAAAACCATAGGAACCCATGATATCATACATTGTTTTCCTAGCTTCCATAAAGTCGCCGTAGAGAGCCTTACGAATCATCTTTTGAACCTGCACGGGGCTAGCCTCACCGATTACTAAAGCAACCGTTTTCTCGTCCACAACTCCTTCCTTATATGCGGAGGCAGTCTGTAGGGCATTTATTGCATGCCTTAGATCGCCTTCAGAGAACTCAACAATACGCTCCGCTGCTTCCGGTAGTAGATTAACTTTTTCTTTTGTAGCAATGCATATGAGCTGCTCTTTCATGGCTTGTTTATCTATGCGTGAGAAACGGAATATAGCACATCGACTCTGGATTGGCTCGATGATTTTGCTCGATTGGTTGCAAATGAGTATAAATCTTGATGTGCGGGAGCCGATTTCCATGATGCGCCTTAGTGCAGTTTGTGCTGGTCCTGTCATCTGATCGCATTCGTCGAGTATAATCAGTGCAAATGGTATGTTGCCAAAGCCAGAGCGGCTGTAGCGGGAAAAATCTTTTATACGTTCACGAACAGTATCGATGCCTCTCTCATCTGAAGCGTTTAGCTCCAGAGTGAAACTCTTCCAGTTGGTCCCATACAGTTCATGGGCAATGGCTAGAGCTATTGTCGTCTTCCCTGTACCGGGAACTCCTGCAAGCATGAGGTGCGGCATAGTTTTCGGGTTCTTCATGAAAGCCTTCAAGCTCTCAACTATGTCTTTTAAACCGACGACTTCATCCAAGTTTTTGGGGCGGTACTTTTCGACCCACATAAGTGCTTCTTCGTTAGTAGCCATAAAGTTGAACCTCTACAATAAATTATAACATTAACGACTTTTGATTATTAATTTACTTTTCCGTAAGTGCTAAGAGACATTCGGTCTACTTCTTAACCGATTTTGCTGCCTTCGGCGATGTCCCTCTCAGGTTGAAGTACTGAAACGTTTCCCGCTGAGTCTTCAGCAGCCAAAATCATGCACTGTGACTCGATACCAGCCAGCATCCGACGCTGGAGGTTCAATAGAAAGACGCATTTTTTTCCCACTAATTCTTCAGGTTTATAATACTTAAGCAAACCCGCTACGGCTTGGCGTTTCTCAGTGCCAAAGTCAACGATGATTTTTATCAGTTTCTTGGATTCTGGGACCTGTGTTGCTTCGATTATTTTACCAATGTGTAAATCGAGTTTTTCAAAGTCTACGAAGGATATCTCTTCTGCCACTGTAATCACACTTAAACGCTATTTTAATGCAATTTATGATATTTACTTTGCCTTCACAACTATCTCCAACCGTGTTTTGGTTGCCGACTTATGTGCCTGCGACAAAGGCTCTGGGATTCTACTTTTCGAGCATTGGCGAAAAGTTGTGTATCATGGGCTTTTTTAATTTAAAAATTATTGGGTAACTTTGACAATTACTTTTTACCCATAGTCTGTCTGCGCTTAATTTTACGTTGAGGTGAGTGTAATTTTTTGAGTTGATCTTCGAGCGATTTTCGCCGAACTTCCAAGGTGATGTCACCTCGGGTGTTTTCAATTATTCTACGCGCGATATCCGATTTATGTCGTAGCCCAGGAACAAGCATGTAAGCCTCATCAAGTGCCAAGAGCTGAATAAAGACTTGGTCCATGACTTCAAGGCATTCGACGCCCTTCTCAACTTCCCCTTCTCGAAGGTTGTCCAATGCCAAACGCCTGTATTCACCGATAACATCTGCCAGGCCAAGTACATAATCGACAGAGGGTACACTAATCTCCGAAGGGGTAACAAACCTCCCCTCTTTTACCAAACTTAGGAGAATGTTTGCCTCGGCATACTCCTGTAATGCAGCGCTAAACATCCCGCCATAAATAATCTCTGGGTACTTTTTTGCTAGTTCTTGAAGCTCAGAAATAATCTCTTTGGCGTTAGCTACCATTTTATGAGCTTCTTCACCCCTCTTCTGATGAACGAGCAGGATAGATTGTTTAGAAAGACTTGTGGCTTTACGCATGCTCTCATGGGTTTCCTCTCGAATTTTGTTCTTAGACATGAGTTCATTCTTTACTTGTTCAATGACTTTCTCTAAAGAGGACAAAATAACACCATAGGTAGAATATTTTTAGTTGTTAATTTCGTTTTCTAAAAAAATTGGTTAGGTTTCTTGCCATTTCTCAACTAGAAGTTTACTGTCGCCTAAAGTAAAACTGACTTTTACGAAGATGGCGTCTGAACCTTTGAATGGGAACATGCTGTCTTCTGCCAGATCTTTTGGCAAATAAACCAAGTATTTGCCGTCTTTTCTTCGGAACAGCCTGCCTCTTCCTTCACTAACCATGCTGGCAACCGCTTGATTGAAGGCAATATTATGATATTTAAACCTATCCAATTTGGAGTCTGTTATCAGGATAGGCGATACTTCTTTTCTTTTAAGATAGTATATTCTGCAAAAAAGAATAAATTATTCTTGTTTTTTTATATTTTTATTTCCTGCTTTAACCTTTTACTAATTGGTCAGACTTAGTACCGACTTGAACTGGCTTATCCAATCTGCTTAATAAAACAACTCGGCTCTCAGGTGCTTCATTTATAACCTTATAGCCTGTTCTCTCAGCAATTTGATTAGCAAATTTTTTTACTTCTTCATGTATAGGCATCTGATCGAAGCCTAGCCGTAAATTGGAGAATCCAATATGCATGTAGGCTTTAGTTTCAATGTACGTTGGATTTGCCTTAGCTACAAGCCTAGCATAATCATCAAGGCAATTCATGTTGTGTTCTTTAACCATTGTCATACGTAGAGCAGTAGGACAGCGGAAGCTCTTGAGCAGATCCAATGTCTCATTTAGCTTAGCCCAAGCCGTTGGGAATTGGGGGCGACATACCTTTTTGTATATTTGCTCGTTAGGGGCACAAAGTGAAACGTATAGTTGACTCGGTTCTTGACTTAACTTAGAAAGTTTAGATGGCAAATTTCCGTTTGTTACAAGAAAAGTCGTTAAATTCTTTTTGTGAAAAAGCTCAATTAATTCTCCAAGTGGCTCATAGAGTGTGGGTTCGCCAGTTAAACTTATAGCCACTTGATTGGGTCTTTGAGCTTCTTGAAATTTCCGCCAATCCGCTTTCTCGTTACCTTTATAGCCCGATACAATTTTTTCTTGCGCCTTAAAACAGCCTTCAACAATTTGTTCTGGGGTGTCTTTAGAGGGATTTTTCACTTCATCCCATTTAATCTGCATGTCCCCGCTTTGTGCTCTCCAGCAAAAAAGACACTGTTGAGTGCAATAGTAAAGTGAGGGTGTCATTTGGATACAACGATGAGATTGAATCCCGTAGAATTTCTGCTTATAGCAGGGTCGGTTGTTGACTATTGATTCGTAGAGCCATTTGCACCTTTTCACCGCTGAATGATGACCTATTAAATGATATTTTTGTTTCTTCAGTGAATCTATGAGCGGAGGTTTAGTCGATGGTTCCAATGGGGATGCACCGAGTTTTCTGTAGTGTTAATAAAATGGTGCCTTTTAAAAAATCCCTATTTGAGTAAGTTTTTTAGACGTTAGCTTTCTAAATTAAAATCTGTTTTTATTCACTACAATTTTGTGTTTGACGATTAAATGGTAAAGTTTAAAATACACACTCGGCTAAACATCAGCACAGGCTATACTGCCCATCTAATCAGGGGAACAGAGAGGTTGAATAACAAAGTTCTTGTAGCTATCTTTTTACTTTTTACGGTATTTGCTTTGTTACTCCCCTTGGATGCTATTGCTCAGAGTCAAAGGATTGTGAGTATTGTTCAAATAAACCCTAGCGACGGTACAGGGCCAGCAGGATCAAAGGTAACTCTTTTAGGAACCATTGCTACATTACAAGGTTCTTACCAAGTTTTACTAGGCAAGACAGTTGTTACAAGTGGTACCGCTGATGGTTATTACGTTAATGCAAATTTTACAGTTCCAGAACTTCTAGCTGCAACTTACGCGTTAACACTTAGAGATACTCGCATTAACGTTAATGCCACAGATCAATTTTCAGTTATCACTGGGCATTCTATAAGTACTGTACCTGCATTAGTGCAAGAAGGAAGTAGTGTTACTCTTGTTGTGTCAGTCACTGGTGGTCAACTGGGTATTCCTTACGGTGCCAATGTTGCCGTTGTTTCTCCGACTGGTACAACATACACAGCCGCACTAAACTTGGGCACCCCTAATGGCAAAGGAACGGCAAGTAAACAAATTACTTTTCCAAGCAGTGATTTTTCACCTACCGGTGGAACGACTGATTATAGCGGGTCTTATACGCTTAAGTTTAATCAAACTCTTTTTGTCGGGGAATTTAAAGTGAACATTTTGGATTCGTCATTTTATCATAGGGGGCAAACTGCCTATATTCATGCAATAGGCTATCAGGCAAATCAAGTTGCTACGATATCTATCACTAGTGTTAAAACAGGTGCAATTATTGATACAATATCCGTTACCTCTTCCTCTGATGGTGTTATCGATAAGCCTTGGGTAGTCACCGCTAATACTCCGATAGGTGACTGCTCAATAAAAATAACTCCTGAAGGAACCCCGAAATTGGTTTTTGACAGGCAATCATTTACAGTTATTGGATACGATGTTAAGGTGAAAGTTATCAGTCTATCGGATGCGCCAGTATCCAACATTATAGTTGAAACATTAGATTCAGCCACCGGTGTTAGATCAAACGCAACTACTGGTGCAAATGGTATAGCAAATTTTAATCTCGAGCGGGGTTCCCATGGGATAATCGCTTTTTGGAATGATGTCAACGTGGGTGAAGCAAATATAACAGTGACTGGAGATGACACCTATACGTTGCGATGTCGATTAACTGATATGAAAATTATAGTGAAGACTGAAGACGGCATAGCTCTGCCTTTCATCGATTTAAACATAAAGTACCGTTATCAAATTGGCAGTATATCAAGAAATGGCCAGGTTTCAGGTCAAACGGACCCATCGGGGAGCTTCACTTTGACCTCAGCGTTGGCAGGGGCTACATACAATATAGATGCTTCATTGTATAATCAGGTCTTCAATCCATCAAACAATTCAGTGAATAATTTGTTAAATCAGGCTACATCCGAGGTTACGATTATTTGTCCAAGCAAAAATATAACACTGGATATAACAGGATATAGTCAAAAAGCAATTCCTGATGCTCGTATCGAATTAGTTGAGCTTTCGAATGGAGTGTTTTATTCAGCTAAAACTGATGCCGCTGGTTCTGCCATCACAGATGTGACCTTCGGAATGTACCGTCTTAGAGTCTACAAAGACAACACTATAATCAACGAAACGAGCATTTCAGTATTTAGTAATAGTCATAAACAAGTCCACTGTGCACTTTATGGAATCAATCTCTCCGTTTCAGTTGTTGATTTATTCGGTTCTCCAATATCGAATGCAGATGTAATGCTCAACGGTCCAACAAAAGTCTACACTACTACAACTGAAAATAGCGGCATAGCAGAATTCGAAAATATCATCGGTGGTAACATGCAAATAATCGCCCAAGCCCAAGGTATTGAGGATGCATCTCAAGCAATAATAGTAAACGTTAATGAGCCAACTATGGTGCAGGTAAAAATAGAAAGATATGTCGCTTTGGGAGCAACTCTCATGCAAGCTAGTACTCTCATAACTATAATCACAATCATAATGGCTGTGATACTGTTTTTAGTAGTCGAATTTTATCGCAAACGGAGATTCAAAGTTACTGCGAATGTTGCCTAATTTCTTCTTTTGTAGAAAAAAGTTTATATGTTTTCCAAGAAACATAAGAAAAACAAGTACCGCGTAAACATCAACTATTTTGATAGACATTGAGGTGTATCTGTTGGCCCAAACAAAATCTTGTTCTCCAACATGTCATTCCTTTAAATGCGCAAAAAACTCGGTGTTGTATCGACGAGATTCCGTATGGTGCAGAGAGACAGACGAACCTTGTAGCGTCGCTAAATGCACGTACGCAATGTGCTTTAAGAGGCGTTTATTGCCTGGTGCTGTCTGCGGCGAAACTGTGAAGCGTAAAACCGTTGAAAAAGACCTAGAAGACGACTTGTTTGATGCCTCTGTGAAACTAAAAGGAAAGGCATTGCGGAAACTTGGGGATCAAGACTTTTACTAGAATGAATATTTTAAAAACAAATATTTACTCGTGTCGTTACACGAGTTTTTTCCCTTATTTTGATTGAACCCTTTTAACTACTGGCGGCTTAACTTTCTTGAGAATCCTGTATCCGCAGATGATGCATTTTGTTTCCCCGCCTCTGAGTTCTAACTCTTCTGATGGTACTCTTGAGCCGCATCTCATGCATTCATAAACAATTCCTGATTTTTCCAAAGGAAACGCCTCTTCCTACAAAGAAAAGCATTTTACTTTTAAACATTTCCAATATAATGCCAAAACGAGGATGTTGAGTTGAGAAAACGCTTAAAAGAGAAGCTGTCAAATGCCCTTTCACCTGAATCTTTAAGCAAAGTGACTAGCTCGTTCGACCTAGTAGGCAACATCGCCATTATCAAAGCACCCATCAATGCAGCAGATGCTGAGATTGTTGCAAAGCAGATAATGTCCACCCATACGGGCGTAAAAACCGTGTTTTCTCAGACTAGCCCAATCCGAGGCCACCACCGAATCCGACAGTTAACATTGCTGGCAGGTGAAAACACAACAGTTACCAAACACAAGGAAGCCGGTTGCGTCTTTGCCGTCGACGTAGAAAAATGCTATTTCTCACCGAGACTTTCCCATGAACGGTTACGTATAGCAACACAAGTTTCTCCACATGAAACCGTTGTTAACATGTTTTCAGGTGTTGGCTGTTTTAGTGTAATAATTGCCAAATTTATATCTAAAATAAAAGTGTACTCGATTGATGTTAACCCAACGGCGTATCAGTATATGGTGGAGAACGTGAGAGTGAACCGGGTTTATGGAAAAGTGTACCCTCAACTAGGTGATTCAAAAGTCATAGTAGAGTCTCAACTTCAAGGAATTGCCGATCGCGTCTTGATGCCTTTGCCAGAGAAAATATTTGAGTATCTGCCAGTAGCTTTATCGGCATTAAAGAAAGAAGGTGGGTGGATTCACATCTATGACTTTCAGCACGCTATTGGAAAAGAGGATCCTGTCGAAAAGACTGAGTTAAAAGTTGCTGAGACGCTCGAGAGCTTAGGTGTTCACTACGTGTTTGCATATTCCCATGTAGTACGAAGTACAGGTCCTAATTGGTACCAAACAGTAATAGATATACACATCTTGAATCCTTAAACAAGTTTTAATAATACAAACCCTTACCTATTTATTTCGTGGTCCCTGCATGAAACATAAACTAATGGAAATCCTTGCGTGCCCAATAGACAAACATCATCCGCTTGAACTACACGTCTTTGAAGAAAAGGATGAAATCGTTGAAGGCTTAATTGTTTGCCCAAAATGTCTGCGATGGTACCCAATAAGAGAAGAAATTCCAGAGATGCTTCCAGATGAGTTACGTAAAGAGGCTGATGATCTGCCTTTCTTAAAGAAGTGGAAGGCTAAGGTGCCTCAGAATGTCCTATCCGAAGGCAAACCCTTTAACTTAAAATAAATCTATTTTTTTAATTGTATTGCAATGTTTTTTGCTGATGATTGCATAGCTGCAGTCGCTATTTCCAGAGCTTTTACTCCGTCTTCACCTGTTACCAGCGGCTTCTTTTTCTCTATGATGCATTCCACGAAGTTTTGAAGCTCTGCTTTTAGGGGTTCTTGGAACGGAAGACGTGGTTGAACAGTTTGTGTTTTCTCTTCAATCCATAGGTCCTGAGTGTTGTAATCAAGACGCATAATGGCTTCTGTGCCTGTGGCTGTAAGAGTGCGCGTTTTGTAGGGTGTTAACCAGTTGGATTCGATGAAGGCTGTTTCTCCATCCTCGTATGTTAGCATGATTTGCGCATAGTCCTCGAATTTTTGAATGCGTTTGCTACCCATTTTAGCATAAACTGAAATAGGATCTTGCTTGGAAATAAAGCGCATAACATCTATGTCGTGTATAGCTGTGTCTTTAACGACTCCTACATCTCCTATCCGCTCAGGCCACTGTGAAACACGTTTTGCAGTAACGCTGACAAGATCGCCAATTTTCCTATTCTCTACTGATTGACGAATAAGCTGAAGTCCAGGGATAAATCGCATAAGGAACCCCACAGTGAGATGTAAGCCGTTTTCTTGAGCTTTTTTGACTAGTTGGTGTGCCTGTTCGGGGGTTGTTGACATTGGCTTCTCGACTAGAACATGTCTGCCTGCATTTAGCACCTTCATGGCTTCTTCAAATAAGGTTGTTGACCATGTGCAGACGTTAACTGCCTGAATGGATTTATCTTTGAGCATTTCAGTGCTATCTGAGTAGGCTTTGACGCCGTATTGTGCTGCCATGGTTTTTGCTCGATCAGCATTAACATCACAAACTGCAACAAGTTCAGTAGAAGGAAGCTCTTTGTACACTCGAGCATGGTTCTTTCCCCATTGACCAGTTCCGATTACTGCAACACCAACTTTTGTCATTTCTTGTCAAACCTTCTTCCAAGCCCAAAGTATATGAATCCTTCTTTCTCAACCTGTCCTTGGTCAACTTTTCCTACCAAATCTACCACTGCCGAGGGGGTTTTCATTAATGCTTTAAGCTTCTTTAGATTCAGGCGGTTAAACTGATCATGTTCTGATAGTACTATTATGCAATCTGAACCCTCAACAGCTTCGTTTAAGCTGGTCTTTAGAACTCCTATATCAACAGGTTCTTTTTTTGCTGTTGGATCATATAGGTTTATTTTTGCTCCCTTTTGTTCAATCATCTTGATAAATGCTCTAATGGAAGATGTCCTGTTTACTTTACCTAAAACTGCTACTCTACATCTTCTTAGCGTTTTGCCACAACTTTGTAGGGCTTCCTGTGTCAGGTTAACTGCATGTTTGATCATATCCTCGTTTATTTGTCTAGCCAATGATGGCATCCTAAGTTTGACATTTAGGTTTTCTGCGCAATCAAGTAGCAGATATGTTTCGTTTTTGTTCTCTTCCTCAATTATTGTTGGTCTAAAAATAGGTGTTTTTAAGTCAAGGGTATCTATGACTTTGAAATAGTCGATGTTTAAGCTTTCGCAGAATACAGCTAACTCATTAGTAAGTGCTATGTCTACATCTTTTTTTGTAACTGTGAATAAGGTACTTGCTTCTGCAGTTTTTATGTCGCTCATCTCTTTGATATTACTTGTTAGGGTTTTAAGAATTATTGTAGCTGCTTCTAGGCTGGTATTTTCGGTTGCTGCAACTTTAAGTTCTGATTTTGCGACTGGATCGCTTGTAGATAGGATTGGGCAGTAAGCCAAACCAAGATTGCAGCCAACCTTGAGACCTGAGGTATTCTCCAAAAGTTCTTTTACTGTTCCTTCAATGTAACCTATTCCCGCAATACCAGCATACAGAACCAATGCACCTTCGTGCAGGTTTGCACCGACTTGTTTGTATGTGTTATCTAGACCCTTGTAATCGTTTTTTTTCTTTTCATCCACTTTAACTGTTATGGCTATAACTACTACATCGCTTTGAGATACAGCCTTTTTCAATTCGCTGATTACACTTATTTTTTCTGAGTTAATGTGACTCCTTAGCTTAGCTTCAGTTTCAACCATTCCAAAAGTTGTTTTTCCTTTTGATATTTTCTTCAAAACACTTGCGTCTGCGTCTGTGCAGAGTACTTTAAAACCTGCATCCGCAAAAGCGTTTGCATAAAAAATTCCTTTGTGACCACATCCAACGACGGCAACACTGTATTTTGAACGTTTTTCAATTGTATCTACATCTGTTGATCGTAAGTGTAGAATGGAGGGCAAACGGCTTCCTCGGCTAAGTTGTGATTATATGGTTGATAGGATTTTTTCGAGCCTTGAAGTGAAGTCTTGAACTAGTTTTAATGCTTTTTCTTGGTTCTTTGCTTCCGCATAAAGTCTAAAGACTGGCTCAGTTCCGCTTGGTCGAATTAAAATTGCACTATCGTCTTTGAACCAGATTTTGACTCCATCAATGGTGCTGACGTTCTCGCTTTTGACTTCTTCATAAATTTTCTTTAGCAATGGATCTTTTTTGCTGTTGGGGCATTCGATTTTTCCTTTTTCAATAAAGTATTGAGGTTCTTCGGCTACAAGTTGAGTAAGTGATTTACCTGTTTCTGCCATTATGTTGAGCAATAATGCTGTTGTCATAGCACCATCACGGACAGCTTGATGAGGACGATAGAATATACCTCCGTTTTCTTCACCGCCTAAATTAGCGTTTTCTGCTTTCATTGTCTGCGAAACAGTCACACTGCCCACTTTGGTCCAGATTAATTGTCCCTTGAAAGCTTCAACAGTATCTTTTATTAGGGTGGAAGAACTGACAGGAGTGACAATTTTTGCACCTGGATTTTTGATTAGATACTGTTTGATTACTACGGCAAAAGTTTTGTCTCCCCAATAAATGGTACCATTTCCATCACAGAATATCGAGCGATCTGCGTCTCCGTCGAAAGCAACCCCCATATCTGCACCAACAGCTTTTACAGTTGCTGATAAGTCGCCGAGGCTTTCGGGTCTAGGCTCAGGGAGTCTGCCGGGGAAAGTACCATCAATGTTAGCATTAATCGTGGTTACTTTACACCCTAGTTCGCGGAGTAGGTGTGGTAGAGCGATTCCTCCAACGCTGTTAGCAGCATCAACTACTACATGGAAGTGTTTAGCTGCGATCTTTTTAGTATCAACATGTTTTTTGATAGCTTCTCTGTATTCTTCGTTGATTCCAGGTAGATCTCTTTTAGCACCAAGATGGTCCCATTGGGCATAGATAATTTTATCCTCAAAATAAATGCTCTCTATATCGATTTCTTGTTCATGGGATGTTTCTATACCATCACTCCAGATTACCTTGATACCATTGTATTCTGGGGGATTGTGTGAGGCAGAAATTATTATTCCACCGTCCATCTTGTGATTTTTTACTGCAAATTGAATTGCAGGGGTTGATGCCATACCTGCCGAGTAGACATTGCAACCTGCAGACATTAAACCGGAGATAACAGCTTTAGCGAACATTGGACCGCTTGTACGTGCATCATAACCGATAAGTATGTTTTTTTCTTTACCAAAAAATGTTCCAATGGATGCACCAAGTTTTATTGCCATTTCAGGTGTCAATTCAACATTAACCAAACCACGGACACCGTTTGTTCCAAAAAGCTTCGTTGTACTCATGTGACGTTCAACTCGTACTGTTTTTATCTATCATACAGCACGCTTCGGTTTTAAAAAGCTTTCAAGAAATTACTTTTGCTGGGCACACCGCTGAACCTTCATGCAGATCAACGTTGTCTTTAATTTTAGATTGGTCGCCTACTATACAACCTCTTTCGAGCCTAACATTTTTACCGACATGTACTCCTTCGCCTAGTACAGCACCTTCTATAGTGACTCCATCTTCGATTTCAACGTCGGGGAAGATAACAGAATTGGCTATAGTGACGTTTTTACCAACTTTAACGTTTTTGCCTAGGATTGCATAGGGACCTATTAGGGATTTTTCGCCGATAGATATATCATTATCAAAAGCAACTGGGGCGTTGACTTTGAAGCCTTCCGCTTTTGGCTTCTTGAGTCTGTTGCCGATCGCATCAAGTACAGTCTTGTTAGCTTCCAAGTATTCATGGGGTTTACCGATATCCATCCATAATCCTTCGATACAGCAACCGATCATCTTTTGTGCCTCGACGATTTTGGGGAAAACTTCCCGTTCAATCGAGACTGCTCTGTCCTCTGGAATGTAGTTGAAGATTTCTGGATTAAAAACATAGGCACCCGCATTGATGAGATTGCTCGGTTCCTGACCTTTAGCGGGCTTTTCAACGAAGCGTTTTATTCTCTCACCATTTAATTCGACTACACCGAAATTCCAGGGATCCTTAACGCTGCAAAGCGCCATTGTTACTATGGCGTTGTTTCTTTTGTGCATTTCAATGAGCTTCTTGTAATCTATTTCGGCGAAAATATCCCCATTTAATACTATGAAAGGTTCATCGTGTCCGATAAGCTTCTCTGCTTTCTTTATTGGGCCGCCTGTTCCTAATGGTTTCTTTGGTGGGTCTATTGAGAATCGGACTTTTAAGCCGCATTTTGGGGGTTTTTGTTGTCGGATGTAGAATTGTGTTAGAGCGTTGACGGCGAGGATTGCTTCGTTAACGCCGTCGTGAGCTAATCGTTCAAACACCCATTGAAGTAGGGGTTTGTTGACTATCGGGAATAGTGTTTTTGGTCTTGCGCAACTGAGTGGTCTTAGTCTTGTGGCGAAGCCACCTGCTAAAATTAAGGCTTTCACTCTGTCACCTTGGATATGCAGTACTTATTTGCGATTTTTTATATAAACAATTGTAGGAGACGTATACATCCACTCTGTTAAGAGAATAAACGAGTTTATTCCCACTCGATGGTTGCAGGTGGTTTATGAGTAATATCATAAACAACGCGAACGACTTGGGGGATTTCATTTGTGATTCTAGTGGATATCTTTTCTAGGATTGGGTAAGGTATTTTAGCGAAGCTTGCTGTCATGGCTTCTCGGCTTTCCATTGCTCGAACGGCAACTACATATCCGTACGCTCTCGCGTCACCCTTTACTCCTGTGGCTTTAGTATCGGTTACCACCGCAAAATATTGCCAAAGGTTTTCTGCAAACTCCGTTTGCTCAACTTCTTCTCGGACAATCCTGTCAGCAAGCTTGGCTATTTTGATCTTCTCTTCCGTTAACTCGCCAATTATACGGACGGCTAGTCCCGGTCCTGGAAACGGTTGACGGTTAACAATTCCCCTGGGTAACTCAACCATTCTTGCAACCTTTCGGACTTCATCTTTGTATAGGTCTCGGAGAGGTTCAAGGATTTTTTTGAACTTGATTTTTTCAGGTAATCCCGCTACGTTGTGATGAGATTTGATTTTGTCCGAGTTTTTTCTGAAACCTGACTCTATTCTGTCTGGATAGATTGTACCTTGAATTAGATATTCGGCACCTGATTCGTTTGCGATTTCCTCAAAAACTCGGATGAACTCTTCGCCGATGACCTTTCGTTTGGTTTCTGGTTCAGTGATGCCTTTAAGTTTTTTCATGAACCGTTCTTGCGCGTTTGCCACTATGAAATTTATGGGGTATTTTTGGAATGTTCCTCTAATTGCTTCTGGTTCGCCATCTCTCATTAATCCGTGATCAACAAACACTGCGGTTAATTTGTCGCCGAGTGCTTGTGCAGCGATTGCTGTTGCTACGCTGGAGTCTATCCCTCCACTTAAGCCGATTATAGCTCTGGCTCCTCCTGTTTCGGTTCGGAGTTCTTTTACCATTTTTTCGATGAGGTCTTCCATTTGCCAGTTTGCTTGGGCTTTGCAGATTTGGAAGATAAAGTTTTGAAGCATTCGCATGCCTTTTTCTGTGTGTATGACTTCAGGGTGCCATTGTAGGCCGTAGATTGGTTTTGTTTTGTGCCGGAATGCTGCGACTGGGCAGTTGTCGGTGTGTGCTAAAGCTTCGAATTCCGGTGGAGGTGCCATTATGGTGTCGCCATGGCTCATCCAAACTTTTTCTTTATCGCTCAGGCCTTCTAAGATGCTTACTGGTTTATCGATCGTGACTTGGGCGATGCCGTATTCTTTACAGGTTGCAGGTTCTACTTTGCCGTTTGTTATCTGGGCTAAAAGCTGGTGTCCGTAGCAGAGACCTAGAATGGGCAGATTTACTTCTAGAATACGTGGATGTAGTCTTGGTGCGTTTGGTTCATATACGCTTGAGGGTCCGCCTGAAAGGATTAAGCCTTTAACGTTAAATTTTTGATTAAGGACCAGCACTTCTTCGGGTGAGATGTCGTGCGGGACTATTTCTGAGTAGACGCCGTGCTCTCTAATTCTTCTGCCGATTAGGTGGCAGTATTGTCCTCCGAAGTCAAGGACCAATATGGTGTCATATTTGGTTGGCATCTTGTCTGGCTCCGATTTATTGGGGTTTAGGCTCTAATTTAAGATTCCTGTGTTTTTCTTTCAAAATTGACCTGTAGATTTGTGTCTTTGAGTGTTTGTTTTACACTCTTTTAGTAATAAACTAAACTTTTATAAACTAATTCGCCAGATAATTAAAAGTATGTCCCGAAAATTTGGGAATAATTGAAAAAACGTGCAGGAAGAAGTGGATATGGAATTAAATGACACAGATGTTAAAATTCTCCAGAGTCTATTAGCAGATGCTAGATTTTCAAGTCGACAGATTGCAAAAAACGTCGGTGTTTCAGTCGGAACCGTGTTATCTAGAATCAAAAAGATGGAAGACGAGGGTTTAATCAAAGGTTACTCAGTCATCTTAGACCACGAGCGGTTAGGTTATCAACTAACTGTTGTCACTGAAATCACTGTTTCCAAAGGTCGATTGCTTGAAACTGAAAGTGAAATAGCCAAAATTCCAAACGTGTGTGGAGTTTACGATGTAACTGGCTTAACTGACGCTGTAATAATTGCTAAGTTTAAGAGTAGAGAAGACCTTGGGGCTTTCACTAAGAAATTGCTCGCGTTACCTTACATTGAACGAACTAATACCCATGTGGTGCTAACGACGGTTAAAGAAAACTTCCGCCTACTCTAAATTAGACATTCTATTGTTTGGTTTTTTCCACTTTATGGTTCTCTTTTTTGTACTTTAATTCAGGGGAGGCTATTGTGATTCTTGTTCCTGGCGTCACAGGGCTAGTTAACCATACATTTCCTCCGATGACTACGTTATCGCCTATTATTGCATCTGGTCCAAGTAGTGTTGCGCCTGAATATATTACGACATTGTTGCCGATTGTGGGATGGCGTTTGCGTCCTTTAATGATGTTACCTTTCTCGTCTTTTGGGAAACTGAGGGCGCCCAGGGTTACGCCTTGGTAGAGCTTGACGTTGTCGCCGATTTCAGCGGTTTCTCCTATTACAACACCCGTTCCGTGGTCGATGAAGAAGTTCTCACCGATTTTTGCGCCAGGATGTATATCAATACCTGTTAGGGAGTGCATGTGTTCGCTCATGATTCGTGGAATCAAGGGTACACTATTAAGATACAATTCATGAGCTATCCTGTATGTGGTTATTGCAAGTACGCAAGGGTAGCTAAGAATGACCTCTTCGTTGCTAACCGCCGCTGGGTCGCCACTGTATGCTGCTTGTATGTCTCCGCTTAGCTTTGAGCGGATTTCAGGTATCTTCTCTAGAAGCTCCTTAACGACCACATGAGCCCTTTTTTGGCAAACGTCCTGTGGGCACTCGCTGATTTTTCTGCAGATATACTTAAGGCTCTTTTCTATCTCATTAGTGAGCCGCGCATAAACTGAAGTTAACTTTGTGCCTAAATAGTACCTTATGTTAGCTTTGGTGATTTCTGTATCGCCTAAATAACCGGGGAAAAGAACTGTAAATAGATCCTCTAAAACTTCAATAACAACTTTTTTTGATGGAAGATCTCGCCCTTCAAGGTGGTCCATTCCTCCAAATTTTACATAGCTAACCATAACGTCGTCTACTAGTTTAGGTAAACCCTTCACAACCCAGTCTTGCTCTACATTATGAGTGTTTCTAATGAGTGTGTCTATCATGCGGTCTGGGTTCCAGCTATCAGAATCCAAATTCTTCTGCCTACATTCGCTGCAATCTTTGGGTTGAGACTGGTTTGGTTTTGGGCTCATTTCATTTTCCCTTTTCCTGAATAATGTAGAAGGGAAGATATAAGAAAAGCGTCTTTCGAAAAGACATTATTGCTATAGGAGTAACTGGCTATTGGAACAGTGTAGTGCTGAGGTAGCGCTCGCCTGTGTCTGGTAGGATTACGACGATTAGTTTACCCTTATTTTCTGGGCGGTTAGCGATTTCTAGTGCAGCGTAGGTTGCCGCTCCTGCGGAAATGCCAACGAGCAAACCTTCCTTTTGGGCAAGTTGCCTAGCGGTTTTCAATGCGTCATCGTCTGTTACTTTGATAATTTCGTCTACTAAGTCGAGTTTGAGTACGTCGGGTTTGAAGCCTGCACCTATGCCTTGGATTTTGTGTGGACCTTTTTGTCCGCCGCTAAGTACCGGTGAAGCTGCAGGTTCCACAGCTATGGATTTGAAACTGGGTTTTTTAGCTTTAATGTATTGGGCTATGCCTGTTATGGTTCCGCCTGTTCCAACGCCGGCAATCAGCATATCTACTTTGCCGTTTGTATCTTTCCAGATCTCGGGTCCAGTTGTTTGTAGGTGAGCTTTTGGATTAGCTTGGTTTTTAAATTGTTGGGGCATGAAGATGTTTGGTGTACTTTCAATAATTTCTTCAGCCTTTTTGATAGCACCATTCATTCCTTCTGATCCAGAAGTGAGAATTATCTGTGCACCGTAAGCTTTGAGGAGTTCAACTCGTTCCCTACTCATGGTCTCAGGCATTGTCAATACGAGTTTGTAGCCTTTGACCGCTGAAACCATTGCCAAGCCAATTCCTGTGTTGCCACTTGTCGCCTCAACAATAGTCGAGCCCGATTTGAGTATTCCCTGCTTTTCAGCTTCCTCTATGATGCTTAGGCAAATTCTGTCTTTGATGCTGCCTCCTGGATTTTTAGCTTCAAGCTTTACCGCGACAGTTGCGTCTATACCTTGGGTTAATCTGTTTAGCTTTATTAGGGGTGTTTTACCAATTGTTTCAAGAACATTGCTGTAAATTTTTGGCATAAGCAACCTCTTTTGTTTGAGTTAAAATCCTTGGTTCGTAGTAATATACAAATCTAGCCTACTTATACTCGTATGGAAAGTAAAGCCTTTAAATGGGCACAATGTTTCTATATCACCGAAACGCCTCAAACGGTGAATATTTAGGCGGAGGTCGCCCAGCATGGCCAAAGGCGTAGGACTGAGGCTCCTATCCCGCAGGGGTTCGTGGGTTCAAATCCCACCCTCCGCACCAAGCTTCCACCTACGAAAGAAGACCTTTTCAATTTTTCATTGTGGTTAAAGTTCACCAAAGGCAACAGAGATTCTACAATTCATCGTAAGATGACTTTTTTGTGCAAGCTTTGTGGTAACCCAAGTGAAATGACTCAGCAACTTCTTAACTCGAATTGGTGTGACAAGTCAAAGTCGAACTGTCTTGATACTATCGCTCAATTTGCAGAATACAAAGGGGTATCATACACAAGACCTAAGTTCAGACCTTACGATGATCGTGAAATGTATGTTCCAAGCCCAGAAATGGTCAAGCAGTTTGTTTACCGTGTTAGATCCATTGCTGTTAGAGCTATGATTTTGTTATCTGTTGAGACAGGTTGCTCAAGTGGAGAGGCATGGAGTGTACCTTGGAGCGACCTCAACTTAACCACGAAAACTGTAAAGATAACAGGAAACAAAGGACATAAAACAAGAACTTATACAATCTCTGATGAATTACTTGCTTTGTTGCTCCAATTGCCCAAGAAGGAGAGCCGAATATTTTGTAACGCCAATAAACCTACTGGAATCAATGACTCCATAGTAGATTATAGGCAAAGACTAACTAGAGAAACGGGAAATCAAGACTTCCAATACGTACACTTCCATAGCTTCAGACATTATGCTATCTCATGGCATTACTTCAAAACCAAAGACATAGTTGAGACCCAAAGGTTTGCTCGACACTGCAATATCCAAAATACCATGAAGTATGTGCATATCGTTAAGTCATGGGCAAAATCAAACGAGTATGATGTTGTTTACGCAGAAGACAAAAACGAGCTAACCCATTATCTCGCTAATGGCTTTACGTTAGTAACTAAAACAGAATGGGGCTTCTGCTTGACGAAACCAAGATTTCTATAGTATTGAATAATTAATATTATTCTACAACGAAATGGTAGCTCTAATGACAAATATAACAACCCAAAAAAGAAGCAGGAATAGCTTGTTTGACGGAGAACAGACAAATGCCATTGAGAGCCTTACACGATAACAAAGATTTTTTCGCTGATAGGCTTACAGAGTCAAATAGAAAAGATGTTTTTCATTGCCCCAACTGTACCTCTCGGCTGATTCCAATTATTCCCAAGCAAGGCATAATCAAGCATTTTCGGCACAAAGATGGGAAATCCCATTATGAGCCTGAAACAGCCGAACACCTTAATGGAAAACAGGTTTTGTTCAACATCGCCTCTAAACTCGGCTTAAATGCAATTCCGGAATATAGAATAGGTGAACATGTCACGGACGTTTTCGTTAAGGGAAGACAGCCAATAGCAATTGAATTCCAGTGTTCCAAATGTCACTCCAAACAAATAGCTGAGCGCAATTTAACCTACTTAAAAGAGGGGGTAGTTCCACTTTGGATTTTAGGTGCATCTTTTTACAACGGAAACCCAAAAAGGAGAATTACTCGAATAGAGAAAGAAATTGAGCAGACGCAGGTTTTAATTTACTATATCAACGGTAAGTTCAGAATAGCCAGAAACAAAGTGTACTATAACGATGAAATCCTTCAAGGTTCTAGCGATCAGTCTATCGATAAAATCTATACTTTTAAGGTTAGCAGTGCTTCAGTTCTTCGCTTATTCGAGGATTTCGATATTTTGTGGCATTTGAAATACTTCAATGAGCATAAAATTACTAAGGAAAAACCTAAATTATTTTTCAAGCTGTCACCATTTCAAAGATATTTCAAATCAGAAGTGCTGAATTGTGAGCATTGTGGAAAAACAACCCCAAGAGGTGGCGCTTCCTGCATAAATTGTGGTGAACTCGTAAAAGAATAATCAAACTAAATTTCACGTTAAAAAAACATAAAAGCCAATAGCACTTACAAGTGATAAATCGGGTGAACATACGCCGCTCGAATTCGTAAACGATGCAATCGCTCTTAGCGGAGTTACAGGAACTAAGCTAAAATGCGAGGTCATTGGAAAGTACTATCCATTTTGGTGGAAAATCACTTCAGGCGGTAAGAGACAAGGGTATCAAAACCCTACGGCGATTGTAGAGTTGTATGCCGCAACTGGCGAGGATTACATAAAAGAAACTCGAGAGACAATCTTGGGTTCATCTGGGCATGCCATCGACCTCAAAGTGAATCATTACAATGATATCACATTAAATACTAAAAACCTAAAAGTCGTCTTAGTTGAAGAAAACCCTGAGTGTTATGAAAGATTAAAGAAAGTAGTTCAAAAAATGTGCCCAGCAGTTTCTATACAAGAAGCTGAAGGTTCAATCAACGCTAATAGATCAAACATATACCTCTTGAACAAGGGACTGGAGGATGCGATTGTTGAAACTGCTAACATTGATCTTGGAAATGCAATATTTTATTTTGATCCGTTAAGGGGTGTTCAATGGAAAGCAGTAGAAGCTGTTGCAAGAAATAGAATCAGTCTCTATAATCTGACAGGCACAGAATTCTTGATTTTCTTATTTACTTCTGATTGGTTTTTAGGAAGAAATGATTTCTCTTCATTGCCAGAAACAGAAAATGAATTGGAATGGACAGACCAGCAGAGAAAGACTGTTCTTGAAGCTGATGATTTATTTGGTTGCACTGCATGGCGCAAATACATATTAAAGCCTGAAAAAATTGAAAACAGGGAAAAAACTTTCCTCACTTACTATAAATTTCGACTTCATTCGTGGTTCAGGTATGTTTTGCCTTTGCCATTTACTCCAAAACCGAATCAGCTTTTCCATGTAATCTTGTGCTCCAACTATGAAGCAGGTGTAAGGGCTACAAACGAATTTTATAATTCGATGACAGGAAACCCGAGCTATCTTCCGGGAAGAGAACCATCCCAACAAGCATATTCACTTTTTAAGAAGAGGCATCCCGAAATAACTCAAATGACTGGTAACAAGAGACCCTTAGAATGGCAAATATTATGGAAGACAATAAAGTACCACCATGAAGGCATCTGCGACCGCAAGTGTAAAGATTTTCGAAAGGTTGAGCCTAATACAAACCGAATTAACGTTGCTCTTGAGTGGTTGCAGGAAAAGAAATATCTAAGATTACTTCAACCGTCTATATGCGAATGGAATCCCGAAATGTATATGATAAACTGGAAGACAGTTAAGGCGGAATTGAATATAGAAAGACCTCCTGAATTGAAACCTGTATCATATGAAGAATTTGTCAAAATTCAATGGCGGAAGATTTTGGATAAATTTGAAACAATAAGGGAAGACTAATGCTGGATAAAAGAACAGGCACAAAAGAATGGGCTGATCATAACGTAAACTGCGTTCTCGGTTGTGTTAATGATTGCAGATACTGTTACGCAAAAATAATGGCTAAACGTTTCGGGCGAGCCACTGAGAGTACATGGAAGATAATGACCGTTAGGAAGAATGTATTATCTGAGAACTTTTCAAAGTATTCAGGAAGGGTGATGTTTCCAAGCTCTCATGATATAGTTGATTTGCCGGAGGTCGAACAAGCTTGCCTAGTAGTTTTGAGAAAACTCCTCAACAGTGGGAATACGGTATTGTTGACAACTAAACCACGTAAATCAGTTATTACAAAGATTATTAATCAATTTTCTGATTATAAGGAACAACTGCAATTTCGATTTACTATTACATCTAAAAATGACGAGCTCCTGAAATTTTGGGAGCCAAATGCTCCATTATTTAAGGAGCGATTAGAATGCCTACAATTAGCTTTCTATAGTGGATTCAAAACAAGTGTTTCTATTGAACCTTTTCTGGACCATGATCCCCAAAAATTGGCAAGTATGTTAGCGCCATACTCTACAGAATCTATCTGGTTGGGAAAGATGAACTATATCCAGAGAAACAACCTGCCTGAGGAAGCGGAATTCTTTTATTCAGAAATAAGAAAAAACTGCGAAAAAGAGCATCTGCTTAGCATCTACAACGAGTTGAAATTCACTCCTAAAATAAGATTCAAAGACAGTATTAGGTCTGCTTTGTCGCTATAGGGGCTTACTATTATTTTTTCCAGCAGTTAGAGGTAACTGCCAACCTGCAAGAGGTGAATAGTACAGGTTTACTAAGGCTGAGTTAGACCTTAGCTGTGGACTCTAACTGTTTCTGGAACCAATTTCTCCAAATTCCAAGTTATTTTTAAAGCTGGTTGATAACCGCTGAACACCTTTGAAGGCTCAAACAATGGAACTGTTGATTCTGTCAAGAACTTCTTGTCAAGCATGAAGCGTTCCAACTCTTTCTCCGCCAACTTTCTGAATTGTTTTGGATCTATCGCTACTTTAGCAACTAATCGATCAAAAATAGTCCTGAATGGAATTTGATCTATGACCTTTTGTGCGTAGTTTTTCGAGAAATCAATTCGAAGCTGACGATCTGAAGCTCCTAAGGTTTTTGCGTTTGCAATAGCTAATTCGTGGGCTTGCTTAGCTTTTGGAAGTTCAGTGGCGAGAAACTTGTCATTGAGTGATTTCTCCTTGACGTATTCTTCATAGTCTTTCTTTGAACGCCATACATATGCAAGTTTCTTTTCCACGCTGACAAACCCCTTCTGGTCAACCAAAGGTGAGCTCCAGTTTTGCCGATAGCAAAGAACGATTTCCCAGCTAAAACCTTCCTCTTGTCCTTTTGCAGATAATTCTGTCTGTATCTTGCTTCTCCTCCATGCAATCATTCTTGATGGACCCTTTCGCAGTATCTTGTTATTACTGATAGCATATTATGGTAAATTCCTAACATCTTGATAGAGTAAACAACCTTAAGTGGCATTGAAGCGGTTTGAATGCCCTCCTCAAAACCGAGAAGAAACGCCTTGGAAGTTGGTTTGGCATTGTTTGCCCTAATAACCCCGTATTGGTCAGGTTCGATTTGAGTGGAAAACGCCTTTTCCATTGCATCGTTTGTGGCTTCTTTTAAGGCAAGTTGTTTATCCGCCATACGCCTAAGGACCTGCATAATTAGGTCAAAACAGATTTTATCCGAACGCATAGAAGTAAACAGAAAAGTTGAGTTAGGTTTTAGTTCTAAGCACATTTTCTCGATGCCGTAACCAAGAGCCTGAGAAGCGATTCCAAAGTATTCGTCAACGTTAGAGAAGGCTTCATTAAACGTGGTTCGTGTTGCTGGGTCGATGTGTCGATTGATGACAGTTTCTAACTGATAGTTTCTCATGTTTGCCCCAATAATATATGGAGTTTTTACCCCTTTTTTCCCATATGAAAGTGCGGGGGAACAGACAACAGACCTCAACTCAGGGTGAATATTGAACAGTTTTCTTAGTTCTCTGTGATGATTTGCTATGAGCCGTCTGTCTCTGGCTAAATCTTCGCTTAGTTGCTTTTGAAAGATAAACAGGCGAACATCCGTTTTGTTTGTACATTTTTTGACTTCAATACGGTATTTTTTTCGTAAGTATTTTAGGTGGTCTTTTTGCTTTTGTGAAATAAGGCGTTGGGACTGGCTAACCATAGGTTCATCCTTGTTTTGGCTGACTTTCTCGTTCCCGTGCTTGGTGAATGCGCCATTTTAATTCCAGAATAAGCGCTTGCCTTAGCTCTTCGCCATAGTTCACACCGTTGTAAATTTCGGAATATTCGCTTGCTGGCGCACTTATAGTATCTGCCAATAATGCTTCTAATTGTGAAACAGGTAAGCTCTTGAGTTTCTCGTACTCTTTCATTGCATCGCTTAATTTGTCGTCTTTGTTATTGTCCTCAGCTTTAGCTCGACCCAAGTCAGTTCTTATTTTTTTGGCTATGTCTTTGTAATCCAATTTTCATCACCTCAGAACCTGCTTATCATGCCACTCTCTCCACTCTTCCAATAATGGTCTGATAATCTCGAAATCTTCGCCACGCCTAACCATCTCAGAAGCCTTAACCAAATTTGCAATGTTATTGGTCAAAGAGATAAAATCAGAAATCTTGGTGTACTTGCTCGAAACCTTATGAAAACAAAGTTCCTTGCAACGGTCAAGCAACTTCAAATCCTCCTCTCGATTGGAAGGCAACTGCAAATCCAATTTACCGACTGGCAGATCACAAGCCTCCCCCATTAAATCACCCTCCCCGAAGAAGACCCAAAGAATGTGGTGTACGCACGATTTTCAGTCACTTCTTAAACCTCCAAGCGTTAGTCTTAATCAATTCAGAGGTATGGTAACCACAAACCATGTACTCCTTAGGCACCTGTCCCTTTGGTTGATAAATCAAGAATTCTTTAGCCTCATTACTACAACGACCAATCTTACAGCGATCATCTAACTCATCATTTACAACGCCTACGGAGACTTGCATCGTTTTCTCTGTTACCTTACTATACACTTCAGTATGATCTTTACAAAGCCTCAACCGCTTACCCTGAAACTCACCGCTTGATACAGCCACAGCACTGCAACCATTCATTTCACAATTATTCGAAACATCTTTACCTTGAAGTTCTGCGACAGGATTAACCCAACGTCTCGGTTTAGTCTGACAATACTGATGTAAATTAATCTCCCCAATGCTAAACTCAACAGGTAAAAGTTTGCTCAAAGTATCACCTAAAGCATGCTTTTTTGTTTGGAAGGCTACAACATAATTCACCATGTATTTTTGGAGTTCATCACAAACGTTAGTTTTCTGAGATCTTGTTGCCGTTTTAAAGGCTAAACGCAACGGCTTTGGACAATCAAAGCTCAAATGAGTCAGCTCTCCATCAACTAAGCCATCTAAACCAAGCTCAGAAACTATGGAAGAAAGCATGCTTCCAGTAATACCAAAATTTGTATATTTTTTAGATTTTTTGTTTTGTTTCCGTTTTGTTGTGAAAGCATTTGGATTAAAATTTGGTTCTATGGGATTCTGAGCATGCTTTTCTTTGGACTCTAAGCATGCCGAATCTTTGGAGTCAACCGTTATCATGGTTGTTGCTCCAGTTTCCAGCAGTCATTTAAAAATTGTCTTTCCGATCTATTACTGCGCCACTGTCTATAACGGAGATAGAGGTATTTTGAAAGTGATATGTTGAGGTAGTATTCTCCGAGGTTATGTTCAATTTGTTTGTTTAACCATGAGCTTAAGAAATCCTTCAATTTGAATAGTTTTTCTTTAGTCGAGGCGTGAGCACTCTGGATAGCTTCAGAGAAGCCATTCATTTTGGGTTAAACTTCCCGTTTTAGTTGTTCTCTGAGTGCTTTTCTGATCCATGAGCTTCGTATCATACCTTGTTGACTTGCGGTTTCGTCTATGGCTTGTATGACTTGAAGATTTTCTTTGAAAGTTATGTTCTTATCTACTTGCATTTATTCTCACAAATCAATACTTTATATGTGCGTATATATGATAAGACTTTATACGGGTTTAATCATGGATAGAGATGAAAAATTAGACATACAAATTTATGAGTATGTTGAAAAACATCCGTGTGCAACAATCCGAGATATAGAGAAATGTCTGAGACGCAGATATGCTACAATCTGGGAACACGTTCAAACATTACTGGTAACTGAGAATCTGACTGAGAAACTGGTTAAGGTTCAATTTGAAAGCAACGCTTACAACTTTAAAGGAGAAAAAATCCCTATGTACATTGAAGCCATAAACCAGAAGTCAGGGAAACTTGTAACATTTGATTTTTTCCAGAAATACCGAAACGAAGCTAAATTTAGATTAGAAGACGCTGAAGCGAAAGGTGAGGCAAAGAAAAAAGCTGAGAATGATCAACTGAAAAAGAAGATCGCCTATTTGGAAAAGTTGAAGGTTCCATTTGACTGTAAAGAACTCATTGACAAAATTTTCAGATTAGAAGATGAAAAAGAGAAGCTCAAGCAACTTGTTGAGGATCAAATGAAGGAAATTGATTCGCTAAGGTCAAAGGAAAGAAACATATGGAAAAGTTAGCCGTGAAAAATACAGGAAAGAGGCAAAACGAATTCTCCATGTACATCAAGTCAGATGAACATTTACGTTATACTTTCTTTAACAAACTCTTTTCCTTGTCAAGTTTGATCAAATCAAAAATGTAATCTGAAGTTGTTTTATAGCGCAAGGTTTTTGCTCTGTACATAGCCCATGCCCAGAGGTCCTTGTCAACTACGTATATGTTAGTTCTATCTTGTGTGCGAGGCATAACCTTCAACTAATTCTATACTTTGCTTTTTTCTTTTTTACACTTTTCTGTCAATTACTACAATTGTAGTAAATTTAAATATTAGAAATGTAGTAATTGTAGTAAGGTGAATAGAATGCAGGTTAAAGAAATTGCCATAACGAGAATTTTCAATATCGGTAATTATGAAAATGTAAGGTATGAAGTTAGAGTAGCTCTCGACAGCGTAGACGAGCCAGTGACAACAATTCAAAACGCCGAGAAACTCATAACTGAATACTGGGAAAACAAATCAAAAGGGTTGAGTAAATATGAGCAATGAACAAAATACCTTTTCTCTTAGCGAGGGTTCTCTTTTGGAAAAAGAGAAAGCTCTGGGTTCAAATCCCACCCTCCGCACCAAATTTTGTAGCTGATGGCTTTTCTTTGTAGTCGTGTTGTACAAGAGCGCGACTGTCATAACTTACGATATAAGTTATATGTTTCGACTGTGAACATTTGCTTAATGGGTGGCTTGTTTGGCTAAGGCTGCTTTGATAGCACCAGCGTATTTGTCAGTAGCATGGACTCTAATGGTTAGTTATCAGATTTTCACAGAAACAGCCGTAAAAACATTAGTAAATTCATTTGTTCTCTACGTTCCTATGTTAGGTAACTGGCTGAATTTGAGAATTGAAATGGTCGTGTTTATTTATGCTTTTGCTTGGGTGTTTGTCTTATCGTCAATTATCCCTCAACTGATTCTTGGAAAAGATAGGGGTGTCTTTATGCAGTTCATTGTTTGCTTAATCCTTACCTCGACTGCTTTCGTGTTGATTGATGTACTTGCTGGGTATGGATTGGATTTCACTAATCCAGCATTTATTCTGTCTAATCCATACATGGGTTTGTTTGGGAACATAGTTTTTGCCGCTTTCTACCTTTCGCTGCCCTACATATTCATGGTTGCAATAGACCTTAAATTAAGAAAGAGGAGAAAGCAGCAAGACGAAAAAGCAAAGGAATTAACTCATGAATTTAATAGCCGCAAAAGTAATCCGGGTAATCCTGTTGCTCACCATAGCTCTGCAAATGTATAACAACTGGCAAAAAAGCCTTTCAGTATTGCTTTTTTCATCAAAAATTTGTTTTTCTTGGGTAATGCATAAAAGCCAATGATGCACAGTGATAATTTAACACTATAAAGGTTCGATTACTCATGTCCGCTAAAACCCTACCAAGAAAATTCGTCTCAGTGGACCCCAGCAAATGCATCGGCTGCGGTGTATGTGAATATGCTTGTGCAACAGATAAAGGCGAAGGCAACTGGAATCCAATTCGCGCTAGAATCCGTGTTGTTCGAATGGCACCCGTTTTCAATTTTGCATTAACATGCCGCGGATGCGTAGACGCAAGATGCGTAAAAGCATGCCCAGAACGTGCAATCGTACAATCAGAGAACAACAGTTTACTAATCATTGACGAACAGAAGTGTAAAGGTTGCGATTGGTGTGTACAGGCCTGCCCACATGGTGGAATCACAATTCAAGCTGAAACAGGAAAAGCAGTTGCATGCAACCTCTGTGAGGGTGAACCCCAGTGTATACAAGCTTGTCCGGAAGACGCTTTACAAATAGTTGAGTCAGATGAAGAAGCAGACAAACGCTTTAGTGAAGCTCTAGATAAATTGCCCGAACAAACACAACATTTAGAATCTATCGTCAAAAAGAAAGACTGGAAACCATTAATCACTTCCGCAGAAGATCGCTCAGCCCGAATCGCCGAGAAACTAGAAGCTATCAATAAGCGATCGCTCGCTAGAAAACTCAAAGAACAAGAAAAATAGTTATTTCTATTCGGGGTTAACGGTTTTCTTCGTAACCCCTTAAAAATGAATCAATATCTAATCCAACGTTTTGCCCCGAATATCCGCCTTCTAATACAAAAAAGGCAGGTAATCCAATTTTAGCAATACGCTTGCCGATTTCAAAGTAATCTTCAGTGACCAAACCTAAAGTTGCCAAATCACATTTATGTGTATCAAATCCTGCTGAGACCGCAAGGGCTTCAAATTTACCAATATCCAAACTGGCTAACGCTTTATCCAATGTCTCTAGATGTACTTTTGCCCCAGCATTTGGTGGTAACGCGAAATTGATGCAGTTTGCCTCTGAAAAACCCCCAGTTCCTGGATAATTAGGCGACTGGTGTATTGAAATATATGTGACCCTGTTATCACCTAAGAAAATTTCTTGTGTCCCGTTTCCATGATGGCCATCTATGTCTATAATCAAGGTTTTCTTGCCTGATTCTTTCACTGCGATTGCGATGTTGTTGAGATAGCAGAATCCTCGCGTGTAAACGCCTAATGCTGCCCCGCATTTTCCTGCGTGGTGGCCCGGTGGCCGTGTAAGTGAGAATCCGCCGATTTTACTTGCTAGTAGAGCGGCTCCGGCTGATAATCTGGCGAAGTCAAATATGTTATCATATGCCGGTGTGTCGGAGTCTTCAACTAAGCCCTTTTTAAGGTTCCAAATGTATTCCATGTCGTGTGCAGATAATATCTGATCTTCTGTTGCGTGTGTGGGTTCGATGAATTCGTAGCCCTTTTCCTGTAGAATGTCGTGAGCCACTTTAACGCGTTGGGGGCCTTCTATGTGCCATGTGCCATAGCCTAAACATTTCTCTGAGTAGACTATCTTTGTTTTCATCGCTAACTGCATCCAACAGACACATAAATGGCGACATCGCATTTAAAATATAACGTTACATAGTCTCTATCTACTCAGTTAACTGGAGAGCAGTTCATGATCGCACAGAATCCCTTTGATCAATTCCGTCAAGAGTGCCAAATGGTTCTATCTGAAGCAATAAAGAAAACTCTGCCTGAGATAAAAACGCCGTCAATTAGCCTCAAGAGGACGCCGAACATCGATTTTGGACAGTTGGCAACATCGTTATGCTTTGAGTTAGCTAAGAAACTAAATCAGAAACCGATGGTATTAGCGGAACATCTTGTGGAGTCCATCGATAAGTCAAGTTTTGACCTAATCGACAAAGTTGCACCTGCTGGAGCAGGATACATCAACTTCCATGTTAACTTTGCAAAGTTTAGCGCTCTCACATTAGAGTCAATTAAGCTGTTAGATGAAGAATATGGCTTCGTTAAAACAACCGAGCCAAAAAAAATAATCGTTGAACACACGAGTGTTAACCCTTTGCATCCAATTCATATTGGGCAGGCGCGTAATCCGATGATTGGTGATGCCCTTGCGCGTATACTTCAGTTGAGGGGGCATTCTGTTTCGCGTCATTACTACATAGATGATGTTGGGAGGCAGTCAAGTGTTGTTGCTTATGGTTACGCGAAGCTCGGCAGGCCTAAACCAACTGAGAAATCGGATCTATTTGTGGGAAAAATATACACGGTAACCTCATGTTTGGTTGAGATTAATCGGCTCAAAAGATTAAAAGACAAAGCAGTTGCTTTGAATAACATTGACGACCTGGTTAAGGCTAACAAAGAGATTGACGAATGGGTGTCCATTGCTGCTGAACTCAAAGAGAAGTTCCCAGTGCTTTTTGATGCACTGATGGTAAAAATCGGTGAGGATGAAAACCCTGAGGAAGAAATCAACCGCTTAAACCGTGCCTACGAGGATGGTCAACCTGAAGCTAAGGAGCTTATCCGTGAAGTCAGCGACCTTTGTCTTGATGGTTTCCGGGCGACCATGAAACGTGTCGGAGTAACCTATGATTCATGGGATTGGGAAAGCGATTTCGTTTGGACGCCCCAAGTTAACGAAGTTATGGCTCGACTGAAAACTACACCGTTTATATTTAATGAGAAAGGCGTGCTCCAATTTGACGCTGATAAGGTTACCAAAGTCCTAGACCTTAAAATTAAGCTTGGTTTAAGCGAAAACAATGAAGTTCCGCCCTTAACGCTTGTTCGGGCTGATGGAACAACCCTCTACACCACACGAGATATCGCTTACACCATATGGAAGTTCAAGCATGCCCAAAAAGTAGTTAATGTAATCGGTATGGAACAGTCTCTTGCCCAGCTTCAGTTAAAACTGGCGCTTTATGCAATGGGGTATTCTGAAAACGCAGATAACCTTGTACACTTCGCCTATAATCTGGTGACGTTGCCAGGTTATAAGATGAGTAGCAGACGCGGACATTACATAACATTCGATGAAGTACTTGATGAAGCAGTCAGTCGAGCTTACGAGGAAGTTTCTAAGCGTTCTCCGATGCTCTCTGAGGAAGAGAAGCGAGCCATTGCCAATTTTGTTGGTTTGGGTGCAGTTCGGTATACTCTTGTTGATGTGGATCCTGGTAAGCCTGTTGTGTTCACTTGGGAGCGTGTACTCAACTTTGAGACCAATAGTGCTCCGTATGTTCAGTATACCCATGCAAGAGCTTGCAGCATACTACGGAAGGCTGCACGTGAACCTGAGAGTGTGGCGTTCGAATTACTTGCAGAGCGATTGGAAAAGGAATTAATTCTAAATTTGGCTGGTTTCGCTGATATGTTTATTGAAGCCACTGAATACCTAAAACCTAACATGATAGCCGACTACGCCAACGCGTTGGCAGACAAATTCAATACTTTCTACAATGCGTATCCTGTCATAAAAGCGGATTCACAGAACCTAAGTGACGCAAGAATAGCCCTAACTAAAGCCATAAAAACAGTGATGAGGAACGCTTTAAATTTGATTGGCGTGATTGCGCCACAAAAGATGTAATTTAGGGTTAGGATGTATTTTGTTTCTAACCACCATTCTTTAAATGGTAGCACATTGGTGACGGTTCTAAAAAGTTGGTCACTTATCAGCAGTCAATTATGTGTTTGCTTGTTTTTAGCAATGACAAATTTCAAATACAAGGGTATTAATGTAAAACGAGGTGCAAAAATAACAATGAGCAAGAGAAAGAGTAACGATTATTTTAGCAAGAAGCTAGAACCAATCAAAGTTACCAAGGAAAAACCAATTTCACAATTGCTAAAAGAAATGAGCAAAACTGCCTATCAAGGTCGCAAACTAGGCGAAGCCGTTGATATCTGGGAAAATATGATCAAAGAAAAAGACACGGTCATCGCTCTTGGCTTCGCAGGCTCAATGTCAACAGCAGGCCAATGGACAATCATAAACTGGCTCATCGAAAATCGATTCATCGACGTTTTGGTCTCCACAGGCGCAAACGTTTCCGAAGACATCGTCGACGCAATGGGCCTCGGCTACTACCAAGGCAGCCACATGGTTGACGACTCACAGCTTCTCAACGACGACGTTAACCGATACTACGACGTCTACGGCAAAGAAACAGACTACCGTGAAATGGAAGACCTAGTCACAAGCTACGTCATGACCTGCAAAGAAGACTACATGTACACATCAGCAGAATTCCTTCACGGTCTAGGTAAATATTTGGGCAAGAAAAAGGTTCCAGCCATAACAGCGGCCGCAGCAGCCAACGGCGTTCCTATCTTCAGCCCAGCTATGGTTGACAGCGCATACGGCGAAACCTTCCTTTTAGCAAAGAACAAAGGTCACAATGTCCACATCGATAGCGTCAAAGAATTTGATCAATTCGTTCAAATCGGCACAAAAACCAAAGAAGTCGGCGTCGTCTACATAGGCGGCGGCGTACCCAAAGATCTAACCCAACTCATCGCTATCTCGGTTAGCCCAATGACTGAGGACCAAGGTGTCAAAGGCAGAAAAGGCGGATTACGCAAAAGCCTACAAGAATACTATTACCCACACAAATACGCCATCCAAATTACCACTGACAGCCCACAGTGGGGCGGCTTATCTGGTTGCACACTTGAGGAAGCCATAAGCTGGGGCAAAATCAACAGCCAAACCGGCACACGCGCAGTCTGCTATTGTGACGCAACAATCGCATTGCCACTTATATGCCACGCATTGTCTGAGCGTGTAACAGAGAAACGCAAAGGTCCAGATATGAGCTGGATCTTCAAAGATATGCCAAAAGCATAATCTTCTTTCTTTTTTGTTTGATTTCTTTAGCTTTAGGTTTTAATTAAAAAACGCGCGTATAAAAGAAAAAATAGGAGAAAAACTCTACTTCTTTTTACTCAAGCGGCTAATCAAGGCGCTGGTCATTACGGGCATAACCATGGTGGCGTCGCCTTCGATCATGACGCGCTTAGCTTTCTCGTTAATCTTACCCCAGCTGACTGCTTCGCGAGGTCGGGCGCCGCTTAAGCTGCCATCCCATTCATCTGCAGTGGTAATGTAGATGACGTAGTCGAGGCCGTCTTTGAATTGGTTCCACCAAATTGTGTGGTGTTTGCTTATGCCTCCGCCGACGATTAAGGCGCCGCTTTTCTTGGAGTCAAAGACGAGGTTGTTTAGGTATTCTTCGTCTTTTAGTATGTTGATGCGGAAATCTTTGTGGTCTTGGCTGAAGAACCAGAGTTGGTACCCTACAGAGCCATCAGTTGGACCGGGGACGATGATGGGAATGTTGTTTTTAGCTGCCCAATAGGCGATTGAGGTTTCGTCGCAGCATCTTAGACCGATTTCTCGGTTTAATTCGATGGTTGAGAGTTCTTTTTTGCCCTCTTTGTAGAGTTCTTCGAGGAGTCCTAGAATTTTCTTCTCTATGACTATGCCGTAGCTGTCGTTGGGGACCAAGACGTTGCCAAGTCGGTTTACGCCTTCTTTGTGAAGTTTGCTGTCGCTCATGATGAAGCTACCCTTATAGTAGTCTCGGACGCAGCGAGCAACATCGTGGTCAAGGGTTCCGCAGGTAGTGATGATGACATCCACTAGTTTGCGTTTGACCAGTTCACGAATAACACCTCGGGTGCCAGTCGCGATGATGTCTGCGGTAAATGAGAGGAATTTTACGCATTTTTTGTCGTTTATCATTGCTTCCATGATATTGACGCCTGTAGCTAATTTGCCTGCGGTGAAACCCCAAGCCGTTTCCATCTGAGAAACAAGCTCATCTACAGTCATGTTCTCAGTGAATTCGTAATCTTTCACTGCTACTCTCTGTGTTTCATTTGATCCTTTGGGCATAAAATCTGAACTCCGTTGTCAAAGGTTAAACAAAACAAGAAGATAAATAGGTGTCGAAAAATGATGCTGCTAATTTGACAGGTAACTGATTATGCGTTGGTAGATGTCCTGATCCATTAAGTCTTCGTAGCCTGCATAGATGCTTGGATTATCGTTAACCTCGACGACAACGTATTCGCCGTTAACTTCTTTTATGTCTACACCGTAGAGGCCTTTGCCTACAACGCTGCAAGCTTTTAGTGCTACTTCTCTAAGTTTTGGCGGCATGTCTTTTTTCTGTAGGCTTTCGGTTCTGCCCCATATCACTGTGGGTTTACCGCGGAGTTTAGCGCCATGTTTCCATTTACCCTTTGGAATCATGTATTTGCAGACATATAGGATGTCGTTACCTAATACGCCGACGCGCCAGTCAAATGCTGTTGGAGTGAACTTTTGGATTGCTAGCACATCTGATTTTTTGAAGAAGCGTTTGGCGATTTCTCTGAAGCTCGTTTCACAAGCGGCTTTTTCAACGTAGCGTGAGAAGCTAGTGTAGGGGGCTTTAATGACGACTGGTTTACCTAACGTCTTAAAAACCTCATTGATTTTTTTGTGGTGTAGTTCGTGCTTGCTAAGGAATATTGTTGGAATGCGTGGAACATCGTATTTTTCGAAAAGTGCATATTGGTGGATTTTGTTGGCGCAGATTTTGATGGATTCAGGGTCATCTATAACTCTTAAGCCGTATTCATAAGCGGTTTTGGACACTATGTAGGACGTGAAAAGCGGATCAGTCGTTGCGCGGATTAAAACTGCATCGTAATTTGGGATATCTTTGATGTTTTCACGGAAAAGAAAGCTAAATTGGCTTCCAGACTTCTCAGCAGCTTGCTTGAAGTTTTGAAGAGCAGCTTCCTCGCGCGGATCGGTAAAATTATATTTTTCAACAAAACATGCGATTCTAGACACCGATGTGTTCACCCTGCTGAGAAATCAGCAAAATCTCTTTCGAGATTAACTCCAAATCAGTCTTTGATAGTTCAGTTTCTTTCAATGGTTCAAGGCCACACAGGAATGCTTTATCCTCTGTTTTCTGAACATGTAACTTGCAAAGTGGGATTCTGAATAGTTCATAAACCTTTTGGGCGATAGTGCTTACTTGTTTATTAGATATTTGGCATTTACCGAAAAACGATTTAATGGTTATTAACTCACCTTTGAGCGGTTGAGCGCAAACCGTGAATTTATAGTTCATGCCTAAACTTTTTAAAGCCCGATACAATGCGCTCTTATTTTTGGCAATTTGATAGCCCTCATGTATGAAAGGATTAACAGCGAAAATCACCACAGGTAATCCTATCTCATTTGTAATCTTCTTAACACTGTCTGTAACGAGAAACTCTATAGTTGGAATTTTAGCTCTAGTAGCCCTCAATAGTAGGATTGGTGTCCGGCTTGAGTCTATTATGTTTTCGCATGAGGGTATGACGATGTTTCCTAAGATTTCCGCATGTAAAGAAACATAGTAGCCTGTTTTTAAGTAGCGGTAGTCGTTGGTTAGGTTGAGGGTGGTGTCTTTAATCGATGATTCGAGAAACACTGCGGGTTTGACCGCGTGTAAATCATCACTTAGGCCGATGCTTGAAACCACTAGCACCCATAGGACACCAGATAATGAATGGCGTTATCCGTGGAGTTGTATTTAAAATTAGCGATAAGCTAACTTGTATTCGAAATTATCATAAGGGCAAAATATTCACTGATTAATGTGATTTTTAAAAACAATATCTTCTATCTTGATTGGCTGTAAGCTAATGTTATTACTAACGTGTTATTATTGACAAGATTTAATGAGCTCCGAGTTAGAAGTGATCACACAAGCGATCACTGTCCTTGCTGTCGTTATGGTTGTTGGATCGTTAGTAGCCTTCCTGTTCTATAAACTTAAGCAGCCCCTTATCATCGGGTATTTGATTGCGGGGATAATAATAAGCCCCTTTTCGTTCGGATTAATCAGTAACAGTGCTATACAGACTCTTAGTATATTTGCGGAAATTGGCGTTATCTTGCTACTATTCACTATAGGTTTGGAGTTCCCTGTTAGAAAACTCAAAGCCATAGGGCGAGTAGTGATCGGTGTTTCTGCACTTGAAATAACTATGATGCTTATCGTAAGCTGGGCTGTAGGTACTCTCTTGGATTGGCGATTCTACGATACTCTGTTCTTGGGAGCGGCACTCGCAAGCAGTAGCACAACTATAGTCGCAAAAGTATTGAGCGACGCAGGAAAAATCTCAGAAATATCCTCAATAGTTATGCTTGGTATCCTTGTGGTTGAAGATGTGGTGGTGGTCATTATTTTGGCAATGCTTCAAAATCTCATTATCGTCCATGCGATCGCAGCTATTGATCTAATCTGGTTAATTGCCAAACTTGTCATTTTCATCGGCGGCACGTTAATTGTAGGGGGGCTCTTTATACCTAAAGCAATCGACAGAGTGGCCCAAACGGAGAGTAAAGAGCTACTATACATTTCACTACTTGGCATATGCTTTGCCTTCGCAATTTTATCGACACAAATTGGTTTCTCAGCTGCGATAGGCGCCTTTCTAATTGGTCTTGTAGTTGCACGTGCTCGCTGTAGAGAAGAGATTAACCACCAAATAGGTCCTTTCCAGCTGGTCTTTGGTGCTATTTTCTTCGTTTCAATGGGGGCTTTAATGGATTTTAATCATGTAATTGATTATTGGTTACCTGCGGTTGTTATTACTTTAGCTGTTTTCGGAACAAAGTTAGCTAGTTGTGGTTTCGGGACACGTTTATTCGGTTACAATAAGACCACGTCTTTGAGGGTTGGATTAGGTATGGCTCAAGTCGGCGAGTTTGCCTTCATCGTTATTAAAACAGGGCAGGATCTCGGTCCCAATATTATTAGCGCCTTTCTCTTACCGACTATAGGAGTTGTTACAATCATTACCACATTCATAACACCTTATCTAATCAAATTCTCGTTTAAAGAGCGTGAAAACGAATTTATCTATAAACATCTTTAAACTTCCTCAACTTATAATCGATGAAAAACCTCTCAGAAGGCACTTTCACGTACAAAACGCTCGAAGTCATAGGTCCTGAACATGAATATTCACTTGTTAACCAAGATCTAAGTGTTCTACCTATCGCTGACAAAGTCCTAAAAGCCCATTCTGGAAGAACAATCAATTTCATTGAATTGCCAGAGTTTACTTTTGGTAAAGAACTGCAGTTACATGTAATGGAAATCAAAGCAAATCAGCCATTCAAGTCACCTGTTGAATTCGAGGACAAAATGAATTGTGCTGTCTCTCGCTTAAGCGAAATTGTGCATAAGCACGGCGCAATTCTTCTTGGTACAGGCATGCATCCGCTTCTGAAATTTGATGAAACAGGAGTGTGGCCACACTATCACAGAAAAATTTACCACGCGTACGGCAAATTGTTTAACCTAAAAAGGCACGGATGGCTAAATATCCAAAGCTTCCATCTAAACCTTCCATATGAAAAAGAAACTGACGCAATTCAGATACATAACCAACTAGCCAACCTTTGTGCTTATTTACCCGCGATAACTGCAGCTTCTCCAATATTTGAAGGCAAAAACGGACCCGACATAGACAATCGCCTGCGATTCTACAAGGAAAACCAGAAAGAAGTTCCCTCAATTGCTGGAGACATCATCCCTGAATATGTGACTTCACTAAATCAATACACGCATGAAGTAATCAAGAGGTATTCTCAGGATTTGGCGATTGCTGGAGCAGACAAAACTCTGCTGAATCGTGAATGGGTGAACTCCCGAGGAATAATTTTCAGGTTTGATCGTCGTGCACTTGAGGTAAGAGTTATGGATGAGCAAGAATGTATTAAGATGGACGTGGCGCTGGCCTGCTTTATTCGTTCAACACTCAGAGGCTTGCTCGAATCAAATGTTGAGCTTTTGCCGCATGAAGTTTTGGTTAAAGACTTTAACGCCGTCATTAGGGATGGTTTGAATGCTAAAGTTTCTAGTCCGCATGGCAAAACTGCTAAGCAAGTTTGTCAGCATTACTTTAATATAGCCACAGCGAATGCAAATTCGGATGAAAAAAGATATTTGTGGCTTGTGAAGCGAAGAATCGAAGAAGGAAACCTATCAGAACTCATACGGGCAAAAATCCAAACTCGGAATAATAAAACAAGCTTCCGAGAAGCAATAATTGATGTGTATTCAACCCTTATTAAGTGCCTGCGTAATAATGAACCGTTTTAAGGTACTATCTCATGCCAAAAGAAGACAAAGGAACAACTTACTCGTTTGATGTATGCAGTCAATGCAAATCAATATGTTGCCAAGATGCAAAGCCACCTCTAACCAGCAGCCGCAAAAAAATCATAGAGGAATATCTCAAGAAAAATAAAATTAAAATAGCCAAACCCTTTGCCAAGGGGGAATATTCCTACCCTGCAGTTGATCGGGAAGTTTATTGTCGACTCTTTAATAAAAAAACTGGAAAGTGTGTTGTGCACTCTGTAAAACCTGAAACATGTGTAGCTGGACCGATAACGTTTGACATCAACTTTAACACCCAGAAAGTTTGCTTTTTCCTTAAAAAAGAAGAAATATGTGCTTACGCCGGCGCTCTCTTCAACGACAAACCAGCTTTATTAAAACACTTTGAAGTTGCTAGAAAACAAATAGTTGACCTTATTGAGCAGTTGAGTGCTGAAGAGTTGCGGGCGTTGATGAAGATTGATGAGCCTCAGACTTTCAAGTTCTGTGAAGAACCCCTCTCGCCTGCATTAATCAGAAAACTGGATTTATAGGAAGCCTGCGTCCCGAAGTTTGAGTGCTACTGCGATGTTGCCTTTGAACTGGACTCTACCCGTGAAGAATGCTCTTTCTGCACTTAACTTCCCATTGACTAGATCCAAGAAGTCGACTGGGTTCATTTTAAGAGTTAAATCAGGTGATTCATTGATTCCCTCAGTTACCTGTAGTTTTTGGTCTTTTACGGTTACTGTCCAGTTACCACCTTCTGGACCTGAAATGTTGATTTGAGCAATAACGTTTACGCCTTCTGCTTTTTCAGGCTTAAATCTGGTCGGCAAGTTTTTTTCGAAAAATTCCTGAGGTGTGTGTACTTGCATTTTTCCATCTCTTTTTCTGGATAATTAGTGGGGTTTGGGGTTTTTGTAGTTTACCTAAACAGATCTCTCTCTTTTGCTCGAATTAGTCGTGGGGTAGAGTTATCGTCTGTCTGATAGTTATACCCTCTGACAATAGCTACAGGTATGCCCTCGTTTGCTTGCCCAATCACAAGCTCCGCAGCTGAAGAGAGCTCATCCGCTACTGCGGTCTGCTTTATTTTTAGAACGTACCCAAAAAGGTCTTTTTCACCCCGCCTGTCTCGGATGGGATTTAACCCTGCAACGCCCACTGCTACATTAATCTCACCCACCCTGAACGGTCTGCCATGCGTATCGGAGACGATCACAGCAACATCCACACGTGATAAGCGCTTTATTTCTTCTCTGATCCTCTTGGCTGATGCATTTGGATCTTTAGGGAGAGGTACAACGTTTCGGTCACCTGATACGTTTGAGCGATCAACTCCCGAGTTGGCGGAGATGGTTCCGCTGTAGGTTTCAGTTATTATGCTGTTTGGTCCTATGCGAACGATGTCTTTGGTTTCTCTAAGGATTACTTCGACAAGAGCCGGGTCTTTATTGGTTTGTTTCGCTATTTCGAGGGCTCTCTGGGAGGGTTTTACTTCATCTAAGTTGACAATGTTTCCCTCGGATTTAGAAACAGCTACATGTGTAACCACGATGACGTCATGTGGATAGATTTGGGTGCCCTGATTTTTAGTTGCTTCAACAATCATTTTGCCAATGTTGTCGCCAGGGTGTATTAGCGGTAAGCCTTCAACCGGGATTATTTGGATTGTATTCGTAACTGGGTCTCCTAAACAACCCTGACTACCAACTCACTTAAATTTATCTTTAGAAGAATAAGAAATCAAAAAAGATAAAATTAAAAGTTTAAGGAGGAGACCAGTTTAGGTCTCGATGGTTTGTTTATTGTGTGCGGAACTTTTGGAGTTTCTGCAGCATCAATTTGTCGCCTTCAGCGTCACCAGCGCATGTTGCGATGATGCCGTCGACTAGGCCGACGAGTCTTGCTGCTTTCTCTTCAACAGTATCCATTGTGGCTGTTACTGGCCAACCGATGATTTTGACGATTTCCTTGTTCTTTTCCGTTCCGACTAGGAAGTATGCGAATAGTGGCTTGTTGATTTTCTTGCATGCTGCGGAAACTGCTTTTAGTTGCTCGAATGAGTCGTCGTTTAGTCTCATGAAGTAAACGAAGTCCCATGGTTCGTTAGCGCGTTTGATTGCGTCTTCAACTGATGATCTTGCGCTCAGTAAGCAGCCGAGTTTCAGGTTTTTGATTTTAACTTTGTCGCTTCGTATGAAGTCTCGTGCAGCCTCTGATGAAGGAAGCATTTTGATTGGTTCGCCAACGCTTGGCTTGTCACCCATCGTTACTGCTAAGCCGTCTAAACCAACGATGTCAGATGCTAATGCTAAGCCTCCGACTTCTACTGGTCCTTTGTAGTGTAGAATGAAGATTGGGCAAACATATTTTTCAGGGTACTTGTTTTTTAATAAGCAGCTTACAACTACACCGCTTGGCGCTGGATAGCCTGCTGCGCTGTCTGTTACGTTCCATCCGTCTACAAGGTCTTTGAGTTCTTCTGCTAGCTTGAAGAATTTACGTGTTGGTACAAACTCGTTTAATATTTTCATGGAGTTTCCATCTCGCTTTAAAGGGGGAGGGCTTTTAGGTTAAAAAATCTTTTGCATACGATAGGTTAACCGTCAGGAAAGACCGCTTATATTCAAAGCAAACCGCTAAAAAAATGTCTATTTAGCGGCGTTCAGTGCAGCGAAGCTCTTTTCGGCACGTTCGCTTTTCAGCTTTGCCAACTTTATTATTTCCTGCTTATCTACGGCTTCCTTGGCGAAGTCGTTGCCGCTTAACAGTCGTTCTCCGACTGACGAGCGCACAATCACCGTCGAGTATCCCTGCCTACTTCCAGCTGAACCGACCGACACGTCCGCAAGTCGCGAAGTGAAATCATCGCAGAACCGACAAAACACTTCGGATGCTCCATCAATGTCTTTTACTCTGCACGTAGCCGCTTTACCGTCGGCTGTTACGGTGAATTTTCCTCTGCTGATCTCTGTCTTTTCAGCTTTTTCTAAATCGATGCCCTGCCTGTCAAGTTCCTGTTTAAGCCTGCTTGGGTTGAATGCCGAATAGCAGAATAACCCAATGACAATGACTTCGACGTCTCTGCCCACCGTCTGCTGGATTTTACGTACCGCTTTAACCTCGCAAGGGGTGCATACGACTGCTATCCTTTTTTTGCCTTGACCGATTAATTCACGGAGTTTCTTTGTGACGTTTACTTTAACGTAGGTTGTTCCCCTCGATTGCAGCACCATTTCCGTGTTCTCGGCGACTACTGCCTGCGCCGTGTAGCCCTGCTTCCGTCTTGCGACTATTGCGGCTTCGAATAGACCTTCACGGAAGCCCTTCTGCAGAAGCGCTGTGACTACCCCGCCGTTTTGCCCTTCAACACTGCTTTTAGCGGAAAAAACGTCGCAACAAACACCTAAGTCCTTATCCTTTGTGCCTACGAGGAACTCGTGTTCAAGTTTCTCTTGCTCTTGTACCTTGTAGGCTTGAACTTTCTCTGTACGCCTCGACATCTAAAACATCCAGTCTTTCTTACTGGAATAGCTGGAGTTGGTGCAAATAAGCTTTAAGCAAAGACATCTTAACGTGTTGTTGCCCAAAATAGGTGTCCCCTTGGAAAAGAAAGCTGCCTCTAAACCAAAAATCAAATACATCCACGGCGATCAAACAATACTTGATGATATAAAGGGCCTTTGGGAAGCTCCAAATATGTACCATTGCGACCGTTCACAGAATTTTAAGCCTCACTATAAGGCTATGACTTTCGAGAAAAGAAAAGCTACCTTGCTCAAGAACGCCGAAGGCGGCGAGATGCGGGTGGATATTGCAGTTGCTAAGGCAACTGGCAAGGGTATTGGTTACATAGTTACCACCATAAACGCAGAGCATTTTGGTGAACTTCAATCGGTCTATGTTGAAACCGATTACAGGCGCATGGGCGACGGTGGTACTTTGATGCAAAAGGCGTTAGCGTGGATGGACCAGCAAGGCGCTGTCGAGAAGACTGTTGAGGTTTCTTATGGCAATGAGGGTGCATGGGGTTTTTATGGTCGCTTTGGTTTTATGCCCCGTTTAACCCTGCTAAAACAATTAAAAAAGCCTTGACCCATCGCTTATCCATGTTTTTGAGGAAAAAAAATAATACAACTTGCCATCCAAAGGGTTTATAGTAGAGCTACTGCCAGGCGCCAAACATTGTGATGGAAAGTTGTTGAGCTACTCGCTCTTTATTTCTTCGATTTCTTTTTTGCCCTCCTCAAGTTCCTTCATTTGTTCAGCGTCTTTTGATAGTAGCATCGCTTGGAATTCGCCGACGTGGGTTTTCTCTTCTTTGGCTATGTCTAGAAGTACTTTCTTGATTAGGGGGTCCTGTGCTAACGCCGCCATTTGTTCATAGAGGTTTATGGCGTCTAATTCCGCGATTATGCCTGCTCTTAGAATTTCAGTGTCACGGGCTTTTAGGGTTACTTTTTCTAGATTTATTGGAATTTGTGATAACATACAAATCCTCACTTTCAAATAGGTTGATTTTTTAGATAAATTTTTTCCTAAAAACTGAAGACGACTTGAAGCTTATTTTTTGCTGATTATGTTTTCTATAGAAGTGTAACTTTAACTTCTGAAACCTGTTTACTTGCTCTCAAAGAGGTTATGAATGCTCTCATTGTTTGTGCGTCACCTTTTGCTACTATTACTTCGATGCAGTATCCTTCTTCGATGTGTGTATGGAGAAAGGTTAGGACGACGTTGCTGAAGTGGTGTTGGCTGTCGGGTTGCTGTCCTGTTTTGGCTCCTTTTTGATAGATTATTGTTATGGTGGCTGTTATGTTTCCTTTGAGATCGTCGAGTTTTTTTGCTTCGGATATGTAGGTTCTTAGTGCTTGGCGTACGATTTCTGATCGGTTTGCGTAGCCTTGTTCTTTGATATAGTTGTCGACTTTTTCTAGTAGTGGTTTTGGGATTGAGAGGCTGATTATGCTCATGGTAGATCTTATTAAGAAATGCCTTTTGTAAATATAAATTTTTATTAAGTTTTTAGGTAGATTTTAATAATTCTTCAACAGTTACACCCGTGAACAACAATGTTGGACTGGGTACTTGCTATAATCAGTGTCATACTTATCAGCGCCATATCACTATTTGGTATACTCTTCATATGGGTAACAGACAAAAAACTCAAAAAAGCTTTCATGTACCTAGTCAGCTTCGCAGCAGGAGGTTTACTCGGAGACGTCTTCCTCCACCTCATGCCCGAAATGATTGAAACTGGCTTCGAAACCACAGCCGCATTAATACTCATCGCTGGCATCCTAGTATCCTTTGGCGTAGAAAGATTTCTGCAATGGAGACACTGCCACATCCCAACATCAGGCGAGCATCCTCATTCATTTGCCTACATGAACCTCTTCGGGGACAGCGTTCACAACCTAATCGACGGATTAATCGTGGGCGGCAGCTATCTAGCAAGCATACCCTTGGGTATTGCTACTACTATAGCGGTTATTTTCCATGAGATACCTCAAGAGATGGGTGACTTCAGCGTTCTAATTTATGGTGGCTTCACAAAAAAGAAAGCCCTCATGTTCAACTTTTTAACAGCATTAACTGCAGTGATTGGTGCTGTGATTGCGCTTGCATTAGGTTCCTACCTTGAGGGGTTCATACCCCTATTGATACCCTTTGCCGCAGGTAACTTCATTTATATTGCGGGTTCCGATCTGATTCCTGAATTGCGAAAAGATTCCCCTGAGCCAAAAAAATCGGCGATGCAGCTAGTGTCTTTAGTTTTAGGTGTTGTTCCTATGATTTTGCTGCTTTTCTTAGAATGAGTCGCGCTGAGAATTGTTGATATTTTTCCCTTTTAGGGGCAACGTAAATTAAGCAAATTTATCAAAGTTAAGAGTTGATCGTGATTATTATGAAGGTTGCTGTTGCTGGTAAAGGTGGAGTTGGCAAAACCCTTATCGCCGGCGGTTTGGCTAGGGGTTTTGTAGAACGTGGATTAAAAACTATAGCTATTGATGCAGATTCTTCTCCCAATTTAGGTTTGACATTGGGTTTATCTGCAGAAGAAACGCGCAAGATAGTGCCGATTTCTGATAACAAGCAGCTTGTCGAGGCCAAAACTTATACTGGTCACTCGGGCGTTTATAACCTAAACTTCAGCGTTGATGACATAGTCAAGCAGTATTCTGTTCCCACACCTTTAGGTGCAAATTTGATTGTCATGGGCACTGTTCGTTCCATGGGCGCGGGTTGTATGTGTGCGCCGACAGCAGTTATTCGTGCTTTGTTAAGGTATTTGGTTGTTGAAACTAACGAAGCAGTTGTTTTGGACTTGGAGGCTGGGGTAGAGCACATCGGCAGAGGCACCGCAAGACAAGTCGACCACCTCCTAATCGTCGCCGACTCCAACCTGAAGTCGCTGGAAATCGCCAAACACATCCATGACCTTGCATCAGCAGCAGGCATGAAAAATCTCCACCTCATCGGCAACCGTGTGATGGACGACACCCAAAAACAGGCCATTCAAACATTCGCAGACCAAAACGGCATCAACGTACTCGCCTACGTTCCATGGGACCAAAAAGTCATCCAATCCGACATGCTAGGCGTAACCCCCCTTAAAGACAAGGAAATTGAAGCGGTTAAGACCATAGATAAAATCTGCGAGTTGCTGCTGAAGAAATCAGAATAGCTTTCCGTTTCAGTCGGTTAAGTTGGGTGTCACGCGCCTGCTCTGCGGCTACTTTCATAGGACAAAAAATAACCTGGCGAAAATTTTGTAGCAATCCGCGTCTGCCTTACCCGAATTAAAGTACAAACACATAAAAATCGGAAGAAAAAGAATTCCTTATTGAAATTAATCAGGCGAACAATTTAATGAAACCATTCGAGTTTAAAAAAATGGAAACTGCACTGATAGTCTACTGGTCTAAAACTGGTAACACAGAGAAAGTAGCCAATGCCATAAAGCAGGGTTTAGAAGAAGCTAACCTTCATGTAACCGTGAAGAAGCCTGTGGAAGCCGAAAACCTGGACTGGTTCGATTACGACTTGGTTTGTGTAGGCTGCCCTTCTCATTCTTGGCATCCGCCTGAGCAGATGACGAATTTTCTAAAGAAAAAATTCAACTATTATCGAGAAAACGGAAAAATCAAGCTTGGCGCCCCAAAAGTCGGGGGCAAAAAAGCCATAGTTTTCGTAACCTATTCAGGATCGCATACAGGAATCGCTGAAGCAACACCCGTGGGCAAAGACATAGGACAATACTTTGAGCACATAGGCTTCACTGTTCTATCTGAATGGTATGTTCTAAGTGAATTCCACGGCTCAAAAGAAAGCAACACGCAAGGCCGACTAGGAGACCTAAGGGGTAAACCCACTTCCAAACAATTGCAGGTCATTAAAGACGACGCAACGCGTATTTGCAAAATGCCTGAATGATTTTCTCGCCCTTTTGGTGCCTATTATTCCAGAAAACAGGTTAAAAGCTAAGGTTAAGAACATAGACAAAGTTTGTGATCTATACCTTAAGAAACAGCGTGGCTTTCTGTCTTTTTCTATAGTTGTTGTTGGCGAAAACCAACAATACACAACAACCCGCTGTGTCTTTGGGTAGCTGCATTTTGGTTTGGGGCGCGGTTTTGTGTTGTTGGCCAATTGTGCAAACCGCGCAGGCAGTGTGTTTTTAAACGGCATACTCTAAGTCGGAGAAGTAGCGAATTAAAGAGAGTATAAATTTCCAACGCTGTTAAATACGAAGGCATCTGGAAGCTTCTTGCTTATGGCGCAGAGTGCTCGCCACCCTGTACAATGTGATGGCATGATTAATTCAGGGTTAATTTGTTTTAACACTTCTAATGTGGGCTCGATTCTTTTTTCAAATTCTCTCCCTGCTAGGTGGAAGCCTCCCAGTACAGCGTAGACTTTTCTGGTTCCTGTTATTTGTTGAGCGTAACGTATGGTGTTAATTATTCCTGCATGTGCACATCCAGAAATAATGACTAACCCTTTGTCTTTGACGTTAAGGACCAATGCGCGTTCATCTAATATTAGTGGATCTGGCTGCCATGTATTATCCCTATAAATCCTGTTATTGATCAAACCCTTCTCGAAATCTATTGTTCTAGGAATTTCCCCTGTTATGCAAGCTAAATCTGAGGCGACGAAGTAAGGCTTTATAGTGTTTATGATTTCTGCAGAGGTTGCATCTAAAGTTGGAAAGGTTGTGTACTCTCTGATTTCTCCTTTAGAATTTGCTGCCCCTCTGCGTCTAACCATGTCTTCATGGCATATTATTTGCAAGTTTTTTCTGTTAACAGCTTTGACTACAGCAGCTAATCCACCAAAATGGTCGTAATGACCATGGGAAAGTACAATATAAGAAACTTCACTAAGGTCTATCCCCATCCGTTTAGCATTCGTCAAGACCCCATTGGAGCTAACGCCTGTATCGAAAAGAATCGTGCTCGTCTCTTCATTACTTGAGACTCTGATTAGTAACGAAAAACCATGTTCTGCAAGCGGCAACTCGGCATTTGTTTGATTCCACTGCCGAAAAGATTGCACCTCTCTTCTATTGTTGCTAGAAAGAAAGTCTACAGCGTTATCCATTAATGACACTATTTCTATTTTTCTTGATTCTTTAAGTCGAATGCCTCGAATTGACAGCGGAGTACCTCCTAAAGGGTTCCTCTATAGTTAATAGTTGTGGGACAGCCTACGCATTTATCATTTTCATATCGATTGCAGGGATGGCAATTGACGTTACAGGGGGTTATTTTCGTTTCTTCCTGAGCCAAGTTTTCACGGATTTGAAGAAAAGGCGAAAAATGAGTTTCGCTAATTGGGTAAAATTCTGATCGACGTATTCCTTTACTGCATCTTAGAGAACATTTTTCCATGGATATGCTTTCAAGAGTTTCTTGGGTCTCTGCAATAACAAGCGCTATCAGGTTGAAGCCGCCCATAGTTTTGAAAATCTGTATTACTCGCGGGCAGTCTTGAAATCGGTCTAAGAGTTGTTGCATTGCTTCTGCGCTTTCCATTTCTAGCATTATTATAGCTGGATGTAGTTTGAGTGCGTTTGGGTTAATTAGTGCTGATATTTTTATTGTTCCGTTTTTTAGGAGCTTTTCAAGCCTTTTTTTTGTGCCCATGCTAGTCAAGCCGATATTTTTGGCTATGTCTTGTAGCGTTGTTCGGCCATCAGTTTGCAGTAGTGTAATGATTTTTTTGTCCGTTTGATCCATGGTGTAATCACTTTAAGTTTATTTTATAAACCAAAGATATTAATATTATTTAGTTATTAAACTTTTCATTCGCTTGGTGTAAAGAGTGTCAAAACATACTAAACTACAAACCACAACAGAGCTCAGCAAAGAACGCGATTCATGTTCTGCCACAAGTCAATGTAACGACCCAAAAAAAGAACAATACCTCAAAGAACAAAAAGTAAAAAATCGTCTCGAAAAAATCAAACACAAAATAGCAATCATTAGCGGTAAAGGTGGCGTGGGAAAAAGCACTGTTACAGCAAACTTGGCAATGGCGTTTGCGATGCAAGGCAGAAAAGTTGGTATTCTCGATGCAGACATTCATGGTCCCTGTATTCCAAAGATGTTGGGTCTAAAAGGTCAAACTCTCAAAGGAATCCCTGGAGGAGACCTTTTGCCCGTTACTGGTCGGTTAGAAATAAAGGTGGCGTCAGTGGGGTTTCTGCTAAAAAAAGACGAGGACCCAGTTATCTGGCGAGGACCTTTAAAGATGAGGCTTATTCAGCAGTTTATCTCAGATGTAGCATGGGGAGAACTGGATTTTCTTTTCATTGATCTGCCTCCTGGAACGGGAGATGAGCCATTGAGTATTATGCAGTTGATTCCTGACATGGATGGGGTAGTTATAGTCACTATGCCTTCAGAAATATCTGAGGCGGTGGTCAGGAAATCAGTCACTTTTGCCAAACAAGTCGGTGTTCCAGTGATTGGAATTGTTGAGAACATGAGTGGTTTTGTCTGCCCAGAATGTGGGAAAAAAATTGATATTTTCAAATCGGGAGGCGGCAAAAGAATATCTCAAGACCTAAATATACCATATTTAGGAAACATACCGATAGAACCTCAAGTATGTACTGACTCAGACAATGGCCTGCCGTTCATATCAGAGAAGTCAGATTCGCCAACGGCAAAAGCGTTCAATGAAATCATCATAAAAACCAAGCAGTTTCTTGAAAAAAATATGGAGGAGTAAAAATAAAAATCTGTTTAACATCAACAGCAAACAACCTAGACGCCCAAATAGACCCTAGATTTGGCCGATGTCCATACCTGCTAATTGTAGATTCTGATACAATGCAGTTTGAAGTTATTTCAAACATGGCTGCAGGATCAAGCGGTGGAGCAGGAATTCAAGCAGCACAAACAATTGCAAATAAGGGTGCAAAGGTACTTGTAACTGGGAATATTGGACCTAACGCTTTTAGGGCTTTGTCAGCTGCGGGTATCAAGATAATGACTGGTGCTTCTGGAACAGGAAGGGAAGCTATCGAGAAATACAAAAAAGGAGAATTGAATCAGACTGACGCCCCTACTGTTGGTGAGCACAACTCGACAAAGGCTCGGGGGCAAGGGATATGGTCAATCTAATGAAAACACAAAATGATCTTTCGAATGAGGAGGTGAACGATTGACAGATAAACTGATCGTCGCAACAGAAAATCAAGACGGCATTAATGCTCCCTTAGCAGAACACTTTGGAAGAGCACCATACTTCACTATTGTGGAACTCGATAATAACGAAGTTTCAAACGTTAGTACAGTTAAAAACGTAAGCGAGCACGTTGGGGGAACCGGTTCTCCACATGACTACATAACCCAGTTGCAACCTAAAGCGTTGATAGTGTATGGTATGGGTCCCCGGGGAATAATGGCCTTCCAAAGTGCAGGTATTGAAGTGCTAAAAGCTAGCGGTAGTACCGTTAAAGAAGTCGTCGAAGCGTACAAGCAAGGTATACTTGAAGAATTAACCGAAGGTTGTCCACACGCACATCATCATGACCATTAGAATCGATTTGAGGAAAAAATCAAATGACTGACAAAAGCGCAGAAGCCCAGCAGCTCATGCAATTAGGTTATTCTAGCAAAGCCGTTGAGTTATATCAAAACCAAGTAAATGTTGGTGTAATAAACGACTCAGACACAGACGCAGTATTTCTCAGTCCAAAAGGCGACTTGACACGGCTGTACATAAAAATCAATGGCGCAATTATAAAGGATGCTAAATTCCTTTGTTATGGTTGCCCTGGTTCATTATCTGCAATGTCAGCTTTGACTCTTCTTATCAAAGGCAAGACTCTCACTCAGGCAAGCCGGATTACTGAAGGCGACATATTAGAGGCACTTAACGGTTTACCCGAATCAAAAAAAGAGTGCACTGAACTTCCAATAAAAACCTTGAGGAAGGCTCTTGTAGTGTACGAAAAATTGCAACAGCCTAGCGAACTTTCCTCTTTTCTAAATAATAGGTGAATTGTGAGTGATAGTGGCGGTTGCTAGCGGCAAAGGAGGTACAGGAAAAACATCTCTAGCCGTAAACATGGCTCTTTCATTAAGTTGTGTTCAGTTCTTAGACTGTGACGTAGAGGAACCAAATGCCCATCTTCTTCTACATCCCCTCCAGCTGAGGACAGAAGCAATTCACACTGCAGTCCCTAAAATAGATGAAAAGCTGTGTGTTTACTGCGGAGACTGCTCTAAATTCTGCCGATACAACGCCCTATTCACTCTTAAAGGGAAGATACTTGTTTTCCCAGAGCTCTGCCATAGTTGTGGCGGATGCATTATAGTTTGCCCTAAAAAAGCGATCTCTGAAGAAAAACATCAAATTGGTACATTAAATTTTGGCCAAGTGAATGATTTATCGCTTGTTTATGGCGAACTAGCCGTTGGCAAACCAATGGCCGTTCCAATTATAAAAGCAGTAAAACAACAAATCGACAAAACTAAAAACGTGATTATTGATTCTCCACCAGGTACCTCTTGTTCTTTTGTTGAAACTGTTAGAGGTAGCGATTTTTGTGTTCTAGTTACTGAACCGACGCCCTTTGGGTTACATGACCTCAAAATTGCCGTTCAGGTATTACGAAGAATCAATATTCCTTTTGGCGTAGTTGTTAACCGTGCGGGTATAGGCGACAAAAAAGTTTATGATTACTGCGCAAAAGAAGATATCCGAATTCTGCTCGAGATTCCCTTTGATAAAAAAATAGCTCAACTCTACTCCAAAGGCATCCCGTTTAGCTTGAAAATGCCCGAGTGGACAGATAAAATCCAGATGCTTCACAATAAAATTAAGGTGTTAGCCAAGCAATGAAGCAGCTGACTGTTTTGAGCGGTAAAGGTGGCACAGGTAAGACCACTTTAACAGCTTGCTTTGCTGTTTTAGCGAAAAATATTGTCGTAGCAGATTGTGATGTGGATGCTCCTGATTTACACATGCTTCTACACCCCAACGTTCTTGAGACCCAACAGTTTAAAGGCCCAAAACTTGCCCATATCGATGTAGTAAAATGCACTAAGTGTGGTTTATGCAAAGAGCTGTGTAAATTTGATGCAATAACTGATGATATCTCTATTGAGAGTATAGCTTGTGAGGGGTGTGGCGTATGTGTTATTGCTTGCCCAGCGAGCGTTATAACCCTAAAGGATCGGGAATCTGGAAATGCCTACGTTTCAAGAATTTCTCAGGGATTTATGTCGCATGCCTTGCTTTTCCCTGGAGAATCTAACTCTGGAAAGCTTGTCACATTGGTTAGGCAGAATGCTAAAAGTATTGCTGAAAAAGAAAACATCAATTTGATCGTAATTGACGGTTCACCTGGTATCGGTTGCCCTGTAATAGCTTCAATTGCAGGTGTAGACGCTGCCTTAGTTGTTACGGAACCAACAATGTCGGGGATTCACGATCTTAAAAGAGTCCTCAATCTACTGGATCACTTTAAGGTGAAACCGTTTGTTTGCATAAACATGTACGACATAAACCCAAGTAATACTGATATTATTTTGAGTTTTTGCAAAGAAAATAATGTTGAAGTTGTGGGTACTATTTCCTTTAATCCTCAAATCACCGAGGCAATGGTTAATGAAAAAACAATTATTGAATATTCTCCCACTAGCGCTGTCTCAAAAGAAATTGAGAGTGCATGGTACAAAATGATAAAATTTTTAGGAGTAGAAAACTATTGATCCCTGAATCGTTTTTTCTAACAAACGGCGTCGGTAGGCACAGAGACCACTTGCAGTCTTTTGAGCTTGCTCTAAGGGACGCTGGAATTCAATATTGTAACCTTGTAAACGTTTCAAGCATAGTTCCTGCAGGCTGTAGATTTATTTCACGCGAACAAGGCTTAAAGCTGTTGGAGCCGGGTGAAATTACATATGTTGTTTTAGCTAGGAACTCTACTAAGGAGCCTCACAGACTGCTTGCATCATCCATCGGTGTGGCGATTCCTTCAGAGAAAAATCAGTATGGTTATCTGAGCGAGCACCATTCGTTTGGTCAAACTGATGAAGTTGCAGGTGAATATGCCGAGAACCTCGCTGCCACGATGTTAGCTACTACTATGGGTATACAGTTCGATCCTGGAACTGCGTGGGATGAACGCAAAAATATTTTTAAAACCACAGGGCTCATCATAAAAACTACCAATATAACTCAGTCAGCTACAGGAGACAAGATCGGTTTATGGACAACAACCATTGCAGCCGCTGTTTTTGTGAGAGAAAAAAAGGAAAATTGTAGAGCAAATAAAAAAATAGAAAAAAGTTTACTTACTGAATAACGGTAGTGCCTTTTTTTGATAGAGCGTATTTGTCATTTGCCTCTTCAACGAATCCACCGTTTTTAAGTTCGCGTAACCCACTTCTTACTTTAAATAGTGGTTGGCCCGTTTTGCTAGCAACTTCTTCGGGCGTTAATGCTCCATCTTTTAGTGATTTGAGTGTCGCCATTCCTGTGGCAGTTGGTTTTCCATCTGCTGAAATACATGGCATACTGTCAGGTCTCAGGGAGTTTCTTTTTGCATAGATACCAATCTTTGCAGTCGTAACCTTCTTTTAGGCGTTCTTCGGCTTGCTCTGCTGTAGTTGGTGGTGGAACAACAACGGGGTCGCCTGGCTTCCAATTCGCAGGGGTGGCTACTTTGTATTTGTCGCTTGTTTGAAGTGCGTCTACCAATCTAATTATTTCATTCATGTTTCTTCCTGTAGTAAGTGGGTAGTAAAGCATTGCTCGGATTTTGCTGTCGGGGTCAATTATGAATACGCATCTTACGGTTTCTGTTTTGCTTTGTTCAGGGTGAATCATTCCGTATTTTTTTGCCACTTCTTTGTTCAGGTCCGCAATTATTGGGAAGGGAATCTTTACTCCCATCTTTTCTTCGCAGTTTCGCATCCATGCAATGTGAGAAGATACACTATCAACACTTAGACCTAAGAGTTCAACGTTTCTCTTTTTTAGTTCATCATAGATTTCTGCGAACGCTATGAATTCTGTTGTGCAGACTGGGGTGAAATCTGCGGGGTGTGAGAAGAGTATGAGCCAAGTGCCTTTGTAGTCGGATAGGCGTAGTGTTCCTTGGGTTGTTAGGGCTTCAAAGTCAGGTGCTTTCTGACCGAGAATAGGTAGAGTTTCTTGCATAGTTTGTTCCATTAAAACATTCTCCTTTCGTCAATATTATTGTGTGAGGGGTATTAAATTTTTTGAAGGGTTTGCTTTCATATTATAGTAAAAAAAGGGATTTATTTTTTGAGTTCTTCTAGGCGCTCTTGAATTTTCTTTAAGCTCTCCTGCATTTCCTTCAGTTGTGTTTCTATCTGAGCTTTTTGCTGAGTTAGTACTGCTGTTTCTTCTTCTGGTTGTATATTTGGTGGTGGAGTGTATGGTGCGCCATATAGGTAGTAGCATGCACCTCTTCCGTAGAGCCAGCCTGGTCGTTGCCATGGTGGCAGATGGCTGAATGGTCCTCTTCCCGGATAGTTTCCGGTCCAATAATTTCCTCTTCTATAGCCCATTGTTTTCATCTCTTAAACATATTTTGTGCTTATGCACATAATACAATTATGTGATAGTGCACAAAAATATATAAAAGTATCGCAAACAACACAATAGTCGACCGACAATGGGCTGGCGACATAGACACGGAAGAAGAGGAAGACATCCAAAACCAATCACATTAGGTAAACCACTGACCGCCAAAAATTTCACACCTAACACACAAACAAACCAACCTCCAATAATCATAGAAATAGCTGAATTAGAGGCCCAAAGACTCGTAGATTTAGAAAGTCTCTCTCAAGAGGAGGCTGGAAAGAAAATGGGTGTATCTAGAGGAACAGTGTGGCGATTGTTACAGAGCGCTAGGAAAAAGACTTCACAAGCGCTATCCGAAGGAAGATCACTACGAATAGTAGCTAATTTACAAGATGATGAAGAATTAGGCGTTTAACCAAGATTTTGCATAAACTTTTCGAACAGTAAACTCTACTCAAATATGTGAGAGTTGCCATTTATGAAAACCGCGCTAATCATATATTGGTCAAAAAGCGGTAACACAGAAAAAGTAGCCAATGCTATAAAGCAGGGACTAGAAGAAGCAAAACTCCAAGTAACCATTAAAAAGCCCGAAGAAGCCGAGATGCTGGACTACTTCGATTATGACTTAGTCTGTGTCGGTTGTCCTTCTTATTCTTGGCACCCCCCTGAACCAGTAACTAATTTTTTGAAGAAGAAATTCGCAGAGTACCGCGAAAACGGCAAAATCAACCCCTCTGCCCCGAAAGTGCCAGGCAAAAACGCAATAGTCTTTGTAACTTACTCTGGGCCTCACACTGGGATCGCTGAGGCAACTCCAGTCGGCAAAGATATCGGGCAATACTTCGAGCACTTGGGTTTCACCATCCTAGATGAGTGGTATGTTCTCAGCGAATTTCATGGTTCGCTGGAACATAGCACGCTGGGCAAGTTAGGAGACGTTAGGGGTAAACCTACCGTGGAGCAGTTGCAGGTCATAAAGGAAGATGTTAAACGTATCGGTAAAATTCTCTAAGTTCACCATAGACCATATATTCGACTTCTCGATAGAGAAAACAGTAATTACACTTTGAGGTTTGTTTGATATGAAAACTCTTGTTACTATTGGTCGTGGTGGAACAGGCAAATCCAGTTTTACAGCCCTTATGGCTAAAGCCTTCATAGAAGCAAAACAATCCCCCATACTGCTTGTTGATGCTGATCCAGACCAAAACCTGGCTGAAATGCTGGGCATAGACCTTAAAGAAGCAGGCAAATCAACCATCGCTGACTTAATCGTGAGCACTTTCATCGAGAGTGGCGGTACCACAGTCGGTGTCCCTCCCGCACAGCGCATTGAAGCCCGAATTTGGGAAAAGGGGCTCTATGAAAGCCCAAATTTCGATTTTATGGCTGTCGGCAACAAATGGGTTGAAGGCTGTTACTGTATGCCGAACACCGCATTGAAAGGCGCACTCGGAAGCTTAACGAAAACATACAAATATGTGATCGTTGACTCGCCTGCTGGCTTGGAAAACCTTAATCGCCGCATAACCTCAGACGTCAACGACATTTTTGACATCTTAGATCATTCAAAGAAGTCGCAAGATCACGTCAGACGTGCTTACAAAATAGCTAAGGAAGTTGACATGAAATTTGAGAACTTTTACTTAATTGGTGGCTACCGTTTCCCTCCTGAATTGGGCAAACAGGCTGAAGAGGATCTGAAATTTAAATATCTGGGTAAAATTGAGGCTGATGAGCGGCTAGACGAGTTTGTTCTCAATGGTGACTCGCTTTTAGACCTGCCAAACGACAATAAAGCCTATCTTTCAGTTAAAAAAATCCTCCAAACTTTGGGCTATGTGTAGTCCAAAATTCTTTTACATATTTTTATGCAATTATTGCATATCTATTGATACACCATGACTTTTGCCTAGGAAATCTAGGAAGGTTTAAAAAGATTGTGAGCTCGATAACAGGTAAACCTTTACAGAGGTTATCAGATTTGACTAGTAAAAACGTCCGTGTAAAAATCGACGAAATGAAGACCAACGCCGGTCTCATCAAAAACCTCGAGTTATCCATTGGTAAGGTCATCACCGATAACTGGGATGAACCAATGGGTCCGACCCCAATGCCCCATATTAGTACACTTCGCGACTGGGATCTGAAGTTGCTCAACAAATACAAGCCCTTCTATATGCCCGACTGCGATCTATGTTGTCTCTGCACATATGGCAAATGTGACTTAACCGCAGGAAAACGCGGTGCATGCGGACTTAACATAGCAGACCAGTCTTCACGTATAGTACTTATCGCTTGTTGTATTGGTGCCACAACCCACAACGCTCACGCTCGCCACGTTGTCGACCACCTGATTGAAGTATACGGCAGGAAATACCCGCTTAACATAGGCGGTTTAAACGTTAAGGTTGAAGCTCCAGTGACAAGACTTATTACAGGAGTCAAACCTGAAACCCTTGGTGACTTAGACGATATTTTAAGCTATACAGAGTCACAACTTACTCACTGTTTATCTGCTGCACATACAGGTCAAGAATCTAACAACTTAGATTTTGAATCAAAAGCATTCCACGCAGGTAGAATGGATCAAGTAGGCATGGAAATAGCGGACATCGCTCAAGTTTCAACATTAGGCTTCCCCAAAGCAGACCCAGAAGCCCCCTTGATTAAAATGGGTATTGGTACAGTTGACACAACGAAGCCAGTTATTATGTGCATCGGCCACAACGTTATACCTTCCGTGGGCATTATTGATTACATGAAAGATCATAAACTCGACGATAAAATGGAAGTAGTTGGCTTATGCTGCACTGCTATCGACAACACAAGATACTTCGATCGTGCAAAAATCGTTGGTCCCATCTCTTGGGAACTTAGATTCATACGCGGCGGATTCGCAGACGTAACCGTTCTAGACGAGCAATGTGTCCGAACTGACTGTAACATAGAAGCTGAACGTGTTAAATCACCAGTTATCGCAGCCTCAGAGAAGAACTGCATCGGCTACAAGAACCGCACAAACGACCCAGTAGACCAGATTGTAGAAGATTTAGCCACCTACAAAGTACCAGGCGTACTAATTCTTGATCCTGAAAAAGTCGGCGAAGTAGCAGTAAGAGTAGCTCAAAGAGTAGCCCCAATCCGCAAGAAAATGAGTTCACTTCCAGAATTAGACCAAATCAAAGAACTCGCAAAGAAATGCCGCCACTGCAACCTATGCCAGAGAAGCTGCCCACAAGACCTAAAGATTGAACCAGCAGTCAAAGCAGCATCTGAAGGAGATTACTCCAAACTAGCAGACCTATACGAAGCATGCATTGGATGCGGAAGATGCGAAGAAGCTTGCCCAGTTCACCTTGAAATCCACAGTTACATCCTAAAAGTAGGCGAAAAGAAGATGCTTGACGAAAAGAACTTCTGCCGCTCAGGCAGAGGTGCAGTTCAAGACAACGAAATCCGAAGCGTCGGCGGTCCACTCGTACTTGGCGAAATTCCGGGAATTCTTGCATTAGTTGGTTGCGCTAACTATCCTAATGGAGGAAAAGACGTTTACGACATTGCCCGAGAATTTGCTTCACGACGATATATTGTAGTAACTTCTGGTTGCTCAGCAATGTCAGCTGGTTCATACAAGAACGAAGACGGCAAAACGCTATACGAAGAATTCCCCGGTGGCTTCGAAGCTGGAGGAGTACTAAACGTTGGATCATGCGTTTCTAACCCACACATAGCAGGCGCAGCAATCAAGGTAGCTAGTATCTTCGCCAAGCGAAACCTGAGAGGTAATTACGAAGAGATCGCTGATTACATCCACAACCGTATTGGTGCAGTAGGTCTAGCTTGGGGTGCATATTCACAAAAAGCAGCATCAATCGCAGCCGGTTTCTGGAGCCTTGGTGTTCCAGTACTCGTAGGTCCACACGGAAGCAAATATCGTCGAATGCTCATGGGTAGATCAGACAAACCAGAAAACTGGGAAGTCTACGACGCACGTACAGGAGACAAAGTCAACGTCGGTCCCGCACCAGAACACCTCTTCCAAACAGTCGAAACTCCACAAGAAGCAATGGTCCAAATAGCGAAACTCTGCCTCAGACCCAACGACACATGGAAAGGACGTATGGGTAAACTGACCCACTACATCGACCTACATAAACGTCACTACGGAGTAATGCCCACCGATATCCACCAATTCATCAGAACTCCCGCGGACATACCAATTACAATGAAAGATGAAATCACCGAAATCTTGAAAGCAAATAACTGGAAGGAATCAATAATTCCTGACCCGACAATGCTTCAAAGAATGGTGAGAAAAGTTAAGGAGTGATCAAGAATGTCCTGTGAACCATGGCAATGTGCAGAAATAGCTGCAACTAAAAAAGCAAACCCAATACAAAAACCCGAGATAGCAGTAGCAATGATTAAACGGGCCCAACGTCCCCTTCTTATTGCGGGCAGCAACGTCGTAACCCGATGCTTAGAAGGCAAACCCGTTATAGACTTCATCATCGACCTCGCAAACGCATCCAAAGTGCCTGTCGTAGCAACAGCTCATATAGTCGGAGAATTCGTAAAAAGAGGTTACACACCAGCAGGCTTTATGACCGCGATGGATATTGGTCAACGCGTAGTTGACCCAACTTGGCAAGGACTCGACGGCAAAGGACATCCCGACCTTGTCATTTTCGTTGGCTTGCCCTATTACATGGAAGCACTGATTTTATCGGGACTTAAACACTTTGCACCAGACCTCAAAACTATGACACTCGACAACATGTTCCACGTCCACGCTAGCTGGTCTTTCCCTAATGCAGGCTTGGAAGAGTGGGCTTCAAACCTCAAAGTAATGACCTCAAAATTTAAAGAAGGAGGAAACTAAGAAAATGTCAATGTTTAAAGACATCCCCGTTGAAGTTGGAGTAATCTACGAAGGCGAACGTATCCGCAGAAACGACATGCAAGTCGAACTCGGCGGACCAACAGTCAAACAAAAGTTTGAACTGGCAAAAGTAAAACCCATGAATGAAATCGAGGATGGAAAAGTAACCATCATCGGTCCAGACTTAAAAGATATGAAGGAAGGCGGCGCATTCCCATTCGGCATTCTCGTTGAAGCAGCAGGCGCGAAACTCGATGCAGGTCTTGAAGGCGTACTAGAAAGGCGTATTCACGGCTACCTAAACTACATCGAAGGCTTCATGCACCTAAACCAGCGCTACGACATCTGGATACGCATAGGCAAAAAATCCTTCCAAAAAGGTCTAAACAGCTTTGAACCAATCGGCAAAGTTCTCTACAGACTCTTCAAGAGTGAACTGCCAATCGTTGAGAAACTCCAAATTACCTTCATAACAGACCCAGCAAAACTAGAAGAAATGACCCCTGCAGCAATTCAAGCTTACGAAGCACGCGACGCAAAAGCTAGAGGTCTCAAAGACGCAGAAGTCAGCGAATTTTACGGCTGCGCACTTTGCCAGTCATTCGCGCCAAGCCATGTCTGTGTTATCACACCCCAAAGATACAGCAACTGCGGTGCCATCAGCTGGTTCGACGGTAAAGCCTCAGCAAGCATCGACCCCAAAGGTCCAGTCTTCGCAATTCCAAGAGGCGAAATAATCAACGAAGAAAAAGGCGAATTCTCTGGTGTCAACGAAGCTGCAAAGAAACGCAGCATGGGCGAAGTGACCAAAGTTTGGCTATACACAGCCTTTGACCACCCACACACTTCATGCGGATGCTTCGAAGCAATAACTTTCTACATCCCAGAGGTAGACGGATTAGGTGTCGTCCAACGAAACTTCAAAGGGGCAGCAGTAAACGGCTTACCCTTCAGTACTCTGGCAGACTCCGCAGCAGGCGGACGGCAAATCGACGGATTCCACGGCATGTCCATCGAATACATGCGAAGCGAAAAATTCTTCGCAGCAGACGGCGGATGGAACCGCATCGTTTGGGTACCTAAAGAAGTCAAAGAAAAAGTCAAAGAATTCATCCCAGCTGACGTTGTTGACAAAATCGCAACCGAAGAAGATGCAAAGAACGTTGACGAACTCAAAGCATTCCTCAAAGCAAAGAATCACCCAGTTGTCGCAAGATGGGAAGCAGAAGCAGCCCCAGGAGCCGAAACCGCAGCAATTACCGTTAGCGAGGAAGCAGCAGGGACAATGATGCCCGTTGCAACAGCAGGATCCCTACCAATAATGGCCGGCGGATTCAAAATCATCCTCAAAGACGCCAAAATATACGCCAACAAAGTCATCATTACAACCGTCAAAGACGAAAAGAAGCCATAAAACTGGTGACCGCCACGACTCACCACAATAATGACAAAAAAAAGGATGAAGGGCTACAGTTAAGCGACGACTTGCTGTCAGCACTGGCAAAGTTCAAGTCGATTGAGCTCGAAGACTTCCAAATGGATGTCAAAGAGCTTGAAATCCTCTTCGAACCAGGCATGGCTGCAAACGTCCTTCCAAAACTCAAGCTTCCAGGAGTGGCATCACTCGGCGGTAAACCCTCCAGCCTCCTATCTTCATCTTTCCTGCCCCCAATCGAGAAATACCCCAACAGAATCGCGGAAGTCAAACTAGGCGCAACCAAAAGCGAAGGTGGCACACGCGGCAAAACAATCACCATCGGCGGAGAACTCTCTCCTGCCTTCTACACTTTTGAGAATCAAACACCACACAAACCGGCAATAACCTTAGACGTTTTCGACATGGAAGTCCCACTAAGCAAAGCCGTCAAGATGCACGTTAAAGACGTCGTCGGCGACCCAGCAGCATGGGCAAAACTTGCAGTCGAAAAGTTCGGCGCAGATATGGTTACAATGCACCTCATCAGCGTTGACCCATTGCTCAAAGATGCAACACCTAAAGATGCATGCAAAACCATCGAGAAAGTGTTGCAAGCCGTCGATGTACCACTCGTAATCGGCGGATGCGGTGACCCAGTTAAAGACACAGCCCTCTTCGAAGAAGTATGTGCACAATTCCCAGGTGAACGCTTCCTAATCAGCTCAGTTACCCGCGACATGGACGTCGAAAAGTGCTCAAAATTCATCAAGAAAGCAGGCCACGCAGTCCTCGCATTCACACCAATGGACCTTAACTTTGCACGCGAACTAAACAGACACCTCTTCGACAACTTCGGCCGCGAAGACATAATTATGGACTTAACAACCGCCGCCTTAGGTTACGGTTTAGACTACGCATTCACCAACATGGAACGCGCACGCATTGGCGGATTAATGGGCGACCTTGAATTGGCGCAACCAATGTCCTCTGGCACAACTAACGCATGGGCAGCCCGTGAAGCATGGCTAAAGATGTCAGCTGATTGGGAACCACGCGAACTCAGAGGTCCACTATGGGAAGTCACCACCGCACTCACCCTACTGACTGCAGGTGTCGACTTATTCATGATGATGCACCCCGCAGCAGTAAAGACCCTAAAAGACGTCACAGGCTATTTAACAGCAAACAAAAAAGCAGATCCAGCCAAATTCCTAGACTGGATCAAGGTTAAGGCTTAAGGAGACATGACTGATATGGCAGAAAAGAAAAAAGGCGGATTAAAAGAACTAAGCCCAATCGCTATTTACAAACACTTACCGAAAACCAACTGCAAAGAGTGCGGCCAAGACAACTGTATGGCATTCGCCACCAAGATTGTCAACCGCGAAGTCGAACTTGAAGCTTGCAAGCCACTGCTAAAACCAGAATACGCCAAAGCATACGCTACTCTGAAAGATATGCTAAAACCCGCGGTTAAAGAAGTCACCATAGGTGTTGGCGAGAAAGCCAAGAAAATCGGCGGTAAACTTGTAATGTTCCGCCACGAGCTTACCTACAAGAACCCAACCGCTATCGCCATAGATGTAACTGATGAGATGCCAGAGAAAGTCGTTGTTGAACGTGTACAGAAAACTGAAAACTTTAGTTTTGAGTACATCGGCAACACCCTCAAACTCGACATGATCGCAGTCCGATGCACCTCTGACGACGCAGACAAATTCAAAGCATGCGTCAAAAAAGTTTCCGAAACCACCAAACTACCGATGATCCTGTGCGCCATGAACCCACAAGTCATGGAAGCAGGCATAATGGCAGCCCCCAAAGCACGCCCGCTACTCTACGCAGCCACATCTGAAAACTGGAAAGAAATGGCAGAACTCGCAATTATGTATGATGCACCCTTGGTTGCATCCTCACCTAACGATCTAAACGGACTCGCTTCGCTCACAAAAACCTTACAGGAATACGGTGTTAAAGACATCGTCTTAGACCCAGGCACCTTCGCAAACGAAGGCTTACAAGACACACTAAACAACTTTACAATGCTAAGAAGAGCGGCAACTAAAGCCGGCGATGAACTCGCAGGTCTACCTCTGCTTGGAATACCAATGGTTGCATGGGCAAACAAGGGCGAAACCGCAGACGACCTTATCAAATGGCGCGAATCATACATCGCATCAATGCTTGTTGTCCGCTATGCAGACGCGCTCATCTTACATGGGAACGACGGATGGAGCTTACTCCCACTAGCAGTACTGAGACAAAACATCTACACTGACCCACGCAAACCAGTCGCAGTCGCACCAGGACTCAAAGTCTTCGGCACACCAGACGAAAACAGCCCCGTAATGTTCACAAGCAACTTCGCTTTGACCTACTACACAGTCGCCTCAGACATCGAATCAAGCAAGACCAACGCATACCTAATCGTCGTCGACGCAGAAGGATCAGCCATCGACAGCGGAGTCGCAGGACGCAAACTAACAGCAGACAAAATAGCAGAAGCAATCAAAGCATCAGGCATCGAAAGCAAAGTTAAACACCGCAGAATTATCAGCCCAGGCAAAGCATCACGCATCAGCGGCGAAATCGAAGAACTCAGCGGCTGGAAAGTCCTAGTCGGACCACGCGACAGCAGCGAGATCCCTAAGTATATCATCGATAAATGGCAACCATAAGCCATCTTTTCTTCTTTCTTTATTTTGTTTTAATCTTTAACAGACATTTGGGCGTTTATATCTCCCATTTATCAGCGAAATTACTAAACCAGTAGCCACCAAAAGAAGCCTATTCTGTTTCCTCCTTATTTGTTCGATAATTCAAAGATAGTGATGTTGATCGTGAAATAACTCAAAAATCTACTGCGAAGCGGCTGGATGCTTAGCTATGCTAATTCCATTTGTACTTTAGTAGCTATTTTTTTACTTCACTTTTTGCAAAGTCTTCTTTGAATTTCTTAATTCCATTTTCAGTTAATGGATGATTCCACATTTTCGCTAAAACATCCGCTGGTATTGTAGCAATATGTGCTCCAAGTTTTGCTGCTTCTAAAACGTGAATAGGATGCCTTATACTTGCAACAATAATCTTTGTTTTAAATCCGTAGTTCTTGTAAATTTGCACTATATCCCGAATTAGGTTCATTCCATCTTCGGATATGTCATCTAGTCTTCCAATAAAAGGTGACACGTAACTTGCACCTGCTTTTGCTGCAATTAGCGCTTGATTTGCACTAAATACCAGAGTTACGTTTGTTTTAATGCCCTTAGCCTCAAGTATTTTCGCTGCTCTGATCCCTTCCTGAGTAAACGCGATTTTAACCACAATATTTTTTGCCCATTTTGAATATGCTTCACCCTCACAAACAATCTCATCGCACGTGTCTGCGTTTCCTTCAACAGAAATGGGACCCTTTATTACTTTTGCAATCTCCGCAATTATCTCTTGTTGACTTTTTCCGCCTTCTTTGGCAATAAGTGTTGGATTTGTTGTAACTCCGTCGACAACTCCAAGCGCCGCTGCTCTTTTAATCTGTTCAACATTTGCAGTATCTAAAAAGAATTCCATAATTTACACCTCAAATAAACAAATATTATACTGATCAATTAGAACATGCCCCGTTACTCGATCGCAATTCTTTGTAATTCTTGCGAACGAATTCTGCGATTCCCTCAGAATCAAGCCCATATTTTTTCACAAGTTCAAGAGGTTCTCCTGATTCGCAGAATATATTTCTTATCCCATGTCGCTTTAAGGTGCAGGGGATCGACTTTCCTGATTCGCTTAAAACTTCTGCAATTGCTCCTCCAAGTCCCCCTGTTATTTGATGATCTTCAACGCTAATTATAAGACCAGTTTTTTCAGCCCAAAATCTAATCATGTCCTCATCAATTGGCTTAATTGTATGGCAATCAATAACTGCACACGAGATTCCTTCGGATTCAAGTTTCTCCGCAGCAATTATTGATTCATATACTTGTGGTCCACACGCAAAAATTGCGACGTCTTTTCCATCTCGATAAATATTAGCCTTTCCAATTGTAAATGGTGTTAGATGCGTAGTAAATACTGGCATTTTCTCTCGGCAAGACCTAATATAAACTGGCCTTTTTGTTTTACATGCTTCAATTGTTGCCTTTCTTGCCTCTTCAAAATCTGCTGGAACAATAACTGTCATGTTGGGAAGAACTCTAGTAATTGCAATGTCCTCTAAGACTTGGTGAGATGCACCATCAGGACCAACTGTTACTCCCGTATGTGAACCATGCAATTTTACTGGCACATTATTATAACAAAGTGAAACACGAACCTGATCCCAATTCCTTCCAGGCGAGAACGCCCCATATGCAGAGATGAAAACAATTTTTCCCGAAGAAGCAATTCCCGCTGCAACTCCCGCCAAATTCTGTTCAGACACTCCAACTTGAACAAATCTATCTGGATATTTTTCCGCAAACCAATGAGTTCTCGTACTTTCAGAGACATCAGCAGTCATTACCCACAAATTTGGATTCTCAGCTCCAATCTCAACTATTGCTTTTCCAAATCCGTCTCGACTTGGTTTTTTATTTTGAGGGCAATCAATGTTCTCAATAAGCCCCATTTGGTTGTTTATTTTTGATGAATTAACCATATTTTCACCATAGAATCCTTTTTCAGATTATCATTAGTCGGTATTTGTCTGCTCCTTTTCTTCATCTCGATAGAACTTTCTCTGCTCTTCAAGATCTTCTAAGGCTGTTATTGCTTCTTTGTCACCTGGCGATTTTCCATGCCACTCGGTAATAAATTCCATAAATGATATATCTTTTCCAGGAACAGTGTGTGCAATTATCATGGTTGGTTTATCGATTATCGATTTCGATTCGTTACATGCGGAAATTATTTGTTGAATATTATGACCATCGATGTTAATCACATGCCAACCGAACGCTCTATATTTTTCTTCAAGTGGTTCGAGTGGAAGAACATCTTCAGTAAACCCGTCAATCTGAATATTATTCCTATCCATAATTGCTACTAAATTCCCAAGTTTAAATTTAGATGCTAAAAGTGCCGCTTCCCATACTTGTCCCTCATTGTGCTCACCATCTGAACAAACGCAATAAACTCTCCAACTCTTTTTTTCCCTCTTTGCAACAAGAGCCATTCCAACAGCAATCGAGAGTCCCTGACCAAGTGGACCTGAACTATTCTCAATTCCAGGTAATGTTTCTCTATGAGGATGTCCTTGTAATCTTGAACCTAATTTTCTCAGGGTCATTAACTCTTCTTTTGGGAAATATCCTGCTTCAGCAAGTGTAGCGTATAATCCTGGACAAACGTGACCATTTGACAAAACACATCGATCTCGACCTTCCCAATTGGGGTTTTTAGGATCATGATTTAAAACATTAAAGTAAAGTGCAGTGAATACATCGGCTAAACCCATTGCCCCTGCAGGGTGACCTGATTTTGCTGCATGAAGCATTTTGACAATACTTTGTCTAATATTATTTGATAATAAATAGAGTTTTTTTAAGTCAAAAATTTTTACAGTTCCAACTCCAACCGATGGATTTATCTCAAGAAGTGTTTGCTTTGGCGGTTCACTAATTAGTTTTGGGGCACTATCCTCTGCTGTCATTTTCTCCCTGCCACTTTGCGATTTATTTATACCTCGACTTCCCGACTCGTAGATATTCTGAACTGCTTCTGGAATATTTTTTGCCATAAAAATTGCGCTTGATGCTGCAAGAATATTTGCTCCTGCTTCGCTGGCTCTCTCTGAGGTTTCTCGATTTATCCCCCCGTCAACCTCAATTTCGAGGTTTGGGAATTTTGACCGAAGCGCCTGAATTTTGGTTTCAACTTCAGCAATGTACTTTTGCCCAGAAAAACCAGGATTAACTGTCATAATTAGAACTTGTTTAACCCCTTTTTCAATGATATAAGGAAAGAGTTTTTCGACGGGTGTTGGAGGATTAATGGCGAGGCCTATTTTTCCACCCGGGGTGAGTGCTTTTTCTAATTTGCTCCAATCAGAAATAGTCTCAACATGAACCAAATGGTTGTGCTTTCCAGGAATTCTCGAGATCCAATTTTCAGGATCCTTCACCATCCAATGGATTTCATACAAGACTCCTGATGGAAGATTTATTAAACTTTCAAGTCCAATCGTATTATTAGGGACAAAAACATTGTCCATAATGTCGATATGAACGGTTGTAACGCTATCTTTTACTTTTTCGATCTGCGATAGCAATTCTTCTCGGCTTTTTACTAATATCGCTGGTATTACTTCTACTTTCATCTGAATCAACTATTTAGTCTAAATTTATTGCTGTTTGTGGATTTGACTTGCTGATTTACTTTTTAGTGCCTGCGCTACAACATTATGTCCCTAGCTTTTTAAGCATTCATTAATAAAGTTTTTTAAGCCTCCATAATAAACCATCAAAATCGATGTTTGACTGCTTGGACCGCTTATGGGTTTTAGCTATTTTCATCGAACCATATTCAAAATTATACCAACGAAATGTTCGGTTGATAGTTATCTATTCTATAGCCATGGATGTTTTGATCGAACAAGCTTAGCTTTTGAGCATATTGCTAAAACGGTTTGTCTTTTTACAATTATTTCATGGCTTTCTTTGCAGTTGCTTTTGGACAACTGCAGCCAAATTTTTTCTCCTATTTTACTTCATTACAAAAAATCTTTTAACCTGTTTTTTATGCTAACAACTGCTGCAGGGCTTGTCACACTGTCACTAACAACGATTTCTTTTGCACCTGCAGCTCTAATCCTATCAAACGCACAACCTACTAGTAACCCATGAACTGCAGCACAAACGATTCTTTTGGCTCCTCCCTTTTTACACACTTGGGCAGCCTTAATCATAGTCTCTCCGCTAATAATCATGTCATCAATTAAAATAACATCTCTGCCTGCAATATCAGCATCCAATTTTTCGGAAGTAATTTGTCTAAACGCAACTGGTCCATGGATATATTCACCAAGGGTTTTTTCCATACTTACCCCACCCAATTTTTCAACGAAATGAGCGGCTCCCTGATCTGGTGCAATAAAAACAGGATCTGATACGCGGGGTTTAACGTAATCAAATAAATCGCTAACAATTGATCTGTTCTCGATATTTAACCCCGAGAAATTCTTTTTGCCTTCACCTGATTCAATAAAGTGGCAATTAAAAGTAATGAGCTCATCGAGACCTGCACTAGATAGTAATTTGGCAACCATTGTCGCAGAATCAGTTTCTCCCGGTCTAGAAATCTCATCCTGCCTCGAATAAGGAAGATATGGAATAATTGCACTAACTTTTGCTGCAAATGGTTTTACCGCGCTTAAAATCTGTAAAAACTGTAAAAAGCGCGAATCTTGGTCTGGATAACACCTGTGTAGGATTGTAACATGTTTTCCTTTTAAATTTTCAATCTTGGGAATGTAAATGTAATTCTCGCAGTCATGGAATTTTTTTATTTCAATATTTGGTTCTGCGAGATCAGAACAATTCGGACCAACTAGTAGAAACTTTTCCATACCCCTAATTCGCTAAAAAAGTATAAAAGCCTACCTTATCTGATTGGCAAAGAGAATGGTTAACGATGGAATCACTTTCCCATGAAACTGTTTAATGTCAAAAAACTTGTACTTTTTAGCTAAATTTGTACTAAAAGCTGATAAACCCCCTCTGTTACTACTTGCGTTATTCAACGTTAGAAGGGACCAAGAATAGGCTGCGGTATATTTGGCGCAATAAGTTATGAAAACCAGCCCATCTTTCCATATATTTACTGGGGTCTTAGGGCACAGAACCATCGTGGACACCAATCACATGGTTTCCTCACATATTATAAAGAAGAATTTCACACATACAAGAATTTGGATCTGGTTCCGAAAGTTAAAGGCAACGCAATAAACGAATGGTTTAAGCGTTTACCAGGTTCGATCGGCATAGGCAACGTCCGTTACACAACTTCAGGCAAATGCGATGAAGCATCCATCGTAGAGGGAACTCAACCAGCCACAGCAGCATCCGACGGCATAAAAGTCTCAATATCATACAACGGTAACATCGTAAATGCCCTGTCGCTTAAACAAGAAATGATTGAGAGATTCTCAGACTTCTTTTATAACTGTGACTCAGACGTTGTCTGCCACAAAATGCTTCAGGGATTAATCGATAATAAGGGTGACATTGCAGCTGCTGCCCGTTTCGTCATGGAAAACTTGGACGGAGCATATAGCGTGTTGGGCGTAACTGGCAATGGACAATTTTTCGCCTTCAAAGATCCGCACGGAATAAAACCCCTATGCGCCGGACATTATCCTGAACATAAAACCTTTGCTTTTTCATCTGAAACCGTCAGTTTAGACATGAACAGTTTTGTACGTGATTTTGAATTAAACCCCGGCGAACTCGTTATCGCTACCAATGACGGCTTCAAACGGATCCAAATCATCCAGAACCCCCAGCATGCCTTCTGCGCTTTCGAATATGCTTACTTCGCAAGGCCTGACTCAATTTTTAACGGCAAATACGTCTATGAAATCAGAGAAGAATTCGGCCGCAACATCGTAAAGGAATTCCCAGAGATCGTCAAAGACGCCGACATAATTATGTCAGTCCCTGAAACAGGCGATGATCCAGCAATGGGTGTACATGAAGCCTCAGGTCTTAGATGGGAACGAGCATCAAGACGGCACCGCTACGTCACCGAACGCGCCTTTATTCTTCTCAACCAAGAACGTTACTCGACGATTGATAAGAAAATTAACATCTTAGGCTCCAAAGTAGCAGGAAAAAGAGTCATCATAACCGAAGACAGCATCGTCCGCGGAGACACGACTAAAGTCATAATCGAGAAACTGCGCGCCGCAGGCGCCAAAAAAGTCTACGTCTTTGTAACTTTCCCCCGTATAATCGGACCCTGTTTCTATGGCATAGACATGTCCAGCTATGGTCAACTCATCGGCTCACGACACAACACAGAAGAAATAGCCAAAATCATCGGCGCCGACAGAGTATGCTACCAATCAATAGAAGCTTTAATCAATACAACCCACCAAACCGAAGACCAACTCTGTTTGGCCTGCGTCACCGGCAAATACCCTACACCGTGTGCACAGAAAATGGCTGATTCCATGAAGAAACGCTTCCAAGAAGGGTATGAAGAAAAAGGCAGAATCTACGAGAACGAAGAGACCCAGGCGTAACTGCTATTAAGCGTTCCATTCACAATAGTGCAGTAACGGTGTACTCTTGATGGAGAAGATAGGCGTCCTACTGATTTCTTATGGTGCACGAGAAGTCGCCATGGCTGATGCTCTTCTGAGAAGCAAAAATTATCAAGTCGAATTATATGTTGCCGACAAACAATGTAACCCCTTCAACGCCAAACACGCAACAAAACACGCAGTTATTCCAAGTCTTGATGTTGCTGAAATCTGCAAATTCGCAGAGGCCAACAAAGAAAATCTTGACTTCGTTTTAGTCGGTTCCGAGAACCCCATAATCAAAGGTATCCGTGACTTAATCGAATCAAAAGTCGGAATTCCAGTAATATGCCCAAAAAAAGCCTACGCCATAGAAGAAAGCAAAGTCGCGCAGCGAGTACTATTCGAACAGATCGCGCCTGAAGCAAACCCACGCTTTAAAGTATTCAATCCGACTGATTATAAATCCCAAACCCAATTAAAAACGGCTGTTTATACGTGGCTTGACGAATTAGACAACCAAGCCGTAGTCAAACCCGACAAACCAGCCTTAGGAAAAGGTGTGGGTGTCTGGGGTGACCACTTTTCAACCCGTGAAGAACTTTTTGAACACTTCCTCTCAAACTTTACATACAGCTCTGTAATCATCGAGGAAAAAGTACCTGGAGAAGAATCAAGTTGTATGGGCTTCTGCGATGGCAAGCATTTCGTACCCCTCCCAGATACACGTGACTACAAACGTGCCTTCGATGATGATAAGGGACCAAACACTGGTGGCATGGGTTCCTACAAAGATGCCTTTGATTTCTTGCCTTTTTTGACTGTGATCGATCGAAAAGCAGAACTTGAGCTAGCTGACAAGATTTTTAGAGGATGGAGAGCAAAAATCCCCGACGAAACCGCACTGCGCGGTGTTCCACTCTACCTTGCGTTCATGCATACGGGCAAAGGCATCAAAATCTTAGAAATCAACAGCCGCCCAGGCGACCCAGAAATAATCAATCTTCTCCCAATAATCAAGGATGACTTTGTCGATGTCTGCCTAAAAATGATAAACGGCAACTTGAATAGTGTAGCAATGGAGAAGTCAGCGACGGTTCTAACCTATAAGGTTCCACCAGACTACGGCGGCTACGCTGCAGCACACCCAGAAGCAGTAGATAAATCCGCTATTAATGGACCAGTCGACTTATCAAAAGCCGAGGCACTGACCAAAAAATACGGTAGCAAAATCCGAATATACCCTGGGTCAATGGAGCTGAGAGCCGGCAAAATCTACGCCCTAAAATCAAGAGCCATTGGCGTACTCGGTATCGGCGAAACCATCGAGGAGGCACGTCAAATCAGTCAAGAAGGCGCTAAAGCCATAACAGGCGGCGCTCTTTGGAACCGAACAGACGTGGCCTCTAAGCAACATATCAACAAAAGTATCAGTCATATGGAGAAATTAAGATGCAAACAATAAAGAAATTAGTGATTTTAGACTGTGAAGGTCCAATATCAAAAAATGATAATGCCTACGAGTTAGCACAAAACTTCATTCCAAACGGAGACCAACTGTTTACTAACATAAGTAAATATGACGATATACTGGCTGATTTTCTCCAGAAGCCTGGTTACTCAGCAGGCAGTACACTTAAACTTATTTTACCCTTCCTTAAAGCATACGGTTTAACAGATCAAATGATGGAAGATTTCTCAGAAAAAAACATTGCCTTGCTGGAGAATACACCTGCCACCCTGCGGTGTGTTCAGGCAATCTCTGAGCCATTTATCATCAGTACAAGCTATGAACACTACATTAAAGCCCTCTGCAAAGCAGTAGGCTTTCCGTACAAGAACACTTATTGCACTAAAGTAAGTCTGGATAAATGCCCAATCACTCCACAAGAAAAAGACCGCTTAATAGAAATAGCCCAAGAAATCTCACAAATGCCCATAATCGACATTCCTGCCTACGCAACCACATTAGCTGAAATTTCAGCCAACGGCCAAGCAGCCATCAAACGATTAGACGAGATTTTCTGTACCGAAATCCCCAATATGTCAATCGGGAAATTCCTAAATAATGTTACAACTGTCGGCGGACCTCAGAAAGCCGAAGCTATCCGCGATGCTGTCAACCGTTCAGGCGCAAAGCTATCAAATGTAATATACTTTGGTGACAGCATAACAGACGTGGAGGCTCTAAAACTCGTCAGTGAAGCTGGCGGTTTAGCAGTCTCTTTTAACGGCAACAGTTACGCTGTTCGAAGCGCTGATATAGCAGTCTTCTCTGAGAGTAACTTCGTAATCGCTGCAATAGCTGACTTATTCTGCAGAATCGGCAGAGAGCCAACTCTAAAAGTAATCCTGTTCTGGTGCAGATCAGCCCTACAGGAAAGCGGAGCAAGTGGTGCGTTGCTAAAACAACTATACACAATATACCCGGGCGCACTACCGCGCGCACAAATTGTCACGCCAAAGAATGTGGAATCCCTAATAAACGAGAGCAACGAGTATAGAAATAAAGTAAGAGGAATAGGTGTCGGAAGGCTCGGATAGATGGATAAAAAAATTGATGATACTTTTATCGAAGCATTCGCGGGAATTTATTGCCGCGTAATCGTTACAGCTGATGACGTGGAAACGCTTTGTAAAGCAGCCTCAGACTCCACTGCAACTCCCTCCGTCGTAATTGGCAGAACAGAGGGCGGAATAGAACGCTACCTTAGTCCAGATGAGACTCCCGATAAACGTGTAGGTGCGATTTTGCAATTCTGGGGCGGAATCAACCCCAAAAAGACATTTGCTGAATCACTAAAAAAGTTCGAGACCGAGCTCTCCTACCGTATAAGGCAAGACATATTGGTTAAACCCTTCACTGCAATCTACGATGCCCTGCCAGATGCAGAGGGCAAGTTAGACATGATGGAACGCGTGGGACACTGTGGCGACGGCTACGAATGGGTAGAAAACCGCCATAGTCGTGAAGTCATTGTTGTACCCCTAATGGTCCCCGACTTTATAATAGAACGTTATATTGGTTATGGACGTGGTGTAATGGGCGGAAACTTCTGGTTTATGTGCACTACAAAACAGGCACTAAAAGAAGCAGGAGAAAAAGCCTTAGACGCAATTCACCATGTAAATGGCGTCGTTACAACTTTTGACATATGTTCAGCTGGTTCCAAACCTGAGACACATTTCCCCCAGATCGGTCCCACTACAAACCACCTTTATTGTCCGTCGCTCAAATCCCGATTGGGTAAGGAATCCAAAGTTCCAGAAGGAGTGGGCTATATCGCCGAAATTGTTTACGATGGTATTTCAGTAGATTCATTAAAAGAAGCAACTAAAGAAGGAATCAATGCAGTCCTGAAGGTTGAGGATGTTGTGAGAGTTTCTGCTGGTAACTATGAAGGCAAGTTGGGGCAATACAAGATCCCCCTAAAAGAGCTGTTTCCATGACTAGATTTGATGTAATTGGGTTTGGCGCATTAAACGTTGATGTGCTTTTGAAAGTTGACAAAATTGCGAGTGCTGAAGAAGAGAGTTACATTTATGATTATTCCGAGGCTTGTGGTGGCTCAGCTGCGAACACCATTGTCGGGCTCGCTAGACTCGGTTGTGACGTTGGTTTCATCGGTAAAGTAGCAGACGACTACCAAGGTCAACTTCAAATTAAATGCTTCAAGAACGAAGGCGTCAACACAGACGGAATTATTCATGCACCAAAAGGCAAAAGCGGGGCCTGTTTGGGTTTTGTAGACAAAAAAGGCGCAAGAGCCCTATACATCGAACCAGGTGTTAACGCTTCAATCGAACCCCGCGAATTACAGTGGAACTATGTATCTCAAACCCACTTCTTACATCTGTCCTCTTTTATCGGCGACAAATCATTTAGAACTCAAAACAAACTTCTGGCTTCTCTGCCCAGCGAAGTCAAAGTCAGCTTCGACCCCGGCTCAGTCTATGCTCAGAAGGGCTTTACCGCAATAGAGCCGATGATTAGATGCTCCTATGTTATGATGCCAAATGCACTTGAGCTTGAGCTCATAACAGGTCAAGCTCAGTACCCAAAAGGTGCAGCTATGTTGATCGATATGGGTGTAAAAATAGTTGCCGTAAAACTTGGAAGCAAAGGATGCTATATCACTAACGGAAAAGATAAAACAACTCTCCCACCGTTTAAAGTCCCCGTTGTCGATACAACAGGCGCTGGAGATGCCTTCAATGCTGGTTTTCTCTATGGCTTGCTTCACGAGCGAACTTTAATTGAATGTGGTCGTTTGGGAAATTATGTGGCCTCTCGAAGTATAATGAAGATGGGCGCCCGTGACGGATTGCCCTCTAAGAAAGAAATAACCACTGTTTTAGCTTCTACAGGCATTTAGCATTTTTTGGTAAGTTTGTCGATTATACTTTGAAAGATCAGTTTTCCATCGCCGTACTGTCGCATGCGAGTTTGCCGAGTCCAATCAGGTTGTTGCCACCAATACATCGCCCGCTCAGGATGAGGCATCAATCCGAAGATGTTACCTTCTTTGTTGCATATTCCTGCGATGTCATAGAATGATCCATTAGGGTTGGTAGGATATTTACCGTCAGCGATTTCGCCATCTTGTGTGCAGTAACGGAATACCAGCATGTCGTTATCGATAAGCTTCTTGAGGATTGCTTTTTCTTTCTCCTTGGGGAAGAGCAATCTGCCTTCACCATGAGCTATTGGCAATCGAATAGTTGTACCCTGTGCAATAGCATTAGTAAATGCACATTTACCTCTGTTCTCCTGCTTCAGATAAACCCATTTACAATTGAAACCGGCTGGCTCATTTGTACTCAACGTTGCTTCGGGGTAGGCACTTATACCCTTGAAGCCGGGAAGTAAGCCATATTCAACCAAAATTTGAAAGCCGTTACATATTCCAAGAATAGGTCTGCCTTGGTCAACAAAGCTTTCTATTTCTTTACCCAGTTGTGCTGAGAGATGTCTTGCGAAAATAACACCTGAACGAACGTAGTCTCCGAAGGAGAAACCACCAGGGAAAACAAGGACGTTGTAATCGAGAAGGTTGCGGCTTTTAATTAATTCGCTAACCTGGCGAGTTTCCGCTGATACACCCAGCTCTTGGAAGGCACGTTGGGTTTCTGCGTCGCAGTTAGTTCCTCCGACTCGTAACACGCAGACTTTGATGTCAGCTAGTTTCATTGTGATACCTCCTCTGGGCTAAACGTCATCTTCCAATTTCTTCGAAGCTTCTCAAGCGGGGCATCAACTACAACCTTGCCGTTTAAACCAAATATGAGTATTTTCTGTTCTTTGGTTACCATTCCGATTAGAGCGCATTTCTTCTTCATTAAACCTTCAAATGTTGCTTTGTCTTTTTTTGCGATCTCTATTAGGAAACGACTGTTAGACTCAGAAAAAAGAACAAAATCGCTCCGCGTCAAATCTTTGCCAGGCACTTTTTGCAGGTCGAGTTCTAAACCGTAGCCTCCTGCGAACGCCATCTCAGCAGCTGCCACTGCCAACCCGCCCTCGGAGAGGTCATGGCATGATTTGACGATACCCTCGCCCATCGCTTTTGTAAGGTTGTAGTATGCTTTTCTTGCCTTGGTAGCATACAATTTAGGAACGGATTTGCCAAGATAGCCTTTGAGTTTATAGTATTCTGAGCCGCCCATTTCTGGGTATGTATCGCCGACTATGTAGAGGAGGTTGCCAGGTGATTTCAAGTCCGCAGAGATGGTTTTACCTATGTCTGGAACGATCCCGATTGCAGTAATGAGCAGCGTCGGCGTCACGGGTCCTAGTGGAGATTCGTTATATAGGCTGTCTTTGCCCGAAATGAACGGTGTTTTGAAATTGACAGCTACATCGTAGCATGCCTGGCAAGCCCTTACAAGTGAGCCGAGGCGTTCTGGTTTTTCTGGATTACCCCAAACAAAGTTATCCAAGAGTGCGATTCTTCGCCCACCGACAGCAATGTTATTGCGTATGGCTTCGTCGATTGCTGAAGCTGCCATCCAGTAAGCATCAATCTTGCCATAGTTAGGGTTCATGCCGCAAGAAATGGCTAAGCCTTTGATTGAAGAATCAACAGGTTTTATGACTGCTGCGTCGTTTGGCCCAGCGTAGTCACCCTGCAATGGCTTTAGCAGCGTATTTCCTTTTACTTCATGATCATAGGTGCGGATTATGTTTTCTTTGCTTGCGATATTGGGTGCCGCTAGCAATTGGAGAAGCGTTTCAGTGAGGTTTTCTGGTTCAGCAAATTCGGGTTCTGATAAATTAAGCGTTTCAACGGTTGCGACTTTTGTGCTCTCACAGGGATTAAATAGGAACTCCATGTCAATATCTGACACGACTTCTCCATTATAATTAAGTATCAATCGTCTTTCTTCAGTTAGTTTGCCGATTGCTGTTGCAATTACGTCTTCTTTTTCGAAAACTGCCATAACGCGCTCCAAGTTTTCTGGTGGAACGGTCATTAGCATGCGCTCTTGTGATTCAGAGATATAAATTTCCCAAGGAGTCAAACCCTGATACTTCAGAGGCACCTTTTCTAGGTCAACTGTGACTCCACAGTTAAAGCGTTCAGCAGTTTCACCTACAGCAGAGGATAAACCGCCGCCGCCAATATCAGTTATCGCTGAGGCCAGTTGAAGGTCACGGATTTCTACTACGGCTCTTTTAACCTTTTCTTCTTCTATAGGGTCTGCAATTTGAACGGCTGGTCGTGAGATTTCCTCTGACTTCTCGGTGAGTTCTGCAGAGGCAAAGGTTACACCATGGATTCCGTCCCGTCCTGTTTTTCCCCCTGACAAAACAACGTAATCACCGATTTTTCCTTCTTTGATGTATTTGTTGAGTGGTAAGAGACCAATGCAACCACAATATACAGTGACGTTGCCCGTGTAGGAGTCGTCGAAGTATATTGCACCGTTAACCGTTGGAATACCCATGTTATTACCATAAGCGCTGATGCCTGCGGTGACTCCCATGTAAACATACTTAGGATGCTTAACGCCTACAGGTAGTTTGTTATAATCATAATCTAGTGGTCCAAAACCCAGTACATCTGTACATGCGATTGGGTCTGCCCACACGCCTAAAATGTCTCTAATTACGCCTCCAACACCCGTTGCTGCTCCACCAAAGGGTTCTACTGCGGAAGGGTGGTTGTGTGTTTCGACTTTCGCGGCTATTCCGTAGCCCTTGTCGAATTTTACGATGCCTGCATTATCTTCGAAAACACTAAAACACCACGGCGCCTTGATTTGTTTTGTTGCTTTGGAAATGTAGCTTTTGAAGAGACTGGCTATTTCTTTGCCATCTACTTTTATTTTACCTTTGAAAGTTTTGTGGCAGCAGTGTTCGCTCCAAGTTTGGCTGATGGTTTGCAGTTCCACATCTGTTGGGTTGCGTTTTTCCTGCTTGAAGTATGCTTGGATGCTTTCGAGTTCTTGTGGGCTAAATCCTAAGGCGAGTTCATTGTTTATTTCAGAAAGTTGTTCTTTTGTGGCTTTTGCTGTTTTTGCTTCTAATACCGGGCTGTTCTTGCGTTGGGCGTAGAGGTCAGCGTTCATTTTTGTTCAACGACGCTTATGGTATAGTTGTCTTTTGTCGGGTTGGCTAGGAGGCGTTTGCTCATTTCTTCTGCTTGTGCTTTTGCGTCTGCAAGAGTTGATGCATCTAGAATAATAGTGTAAACCTTACTTACGTCGACAGTATGCACCTTATAAGCAAGTTCAACTAGTAAACGTTCAGTGGTTTCGCCTTCCGGGTTACTGTGTCCGGGTTTGAGGCTTACTTCTATTTTGGCAACGTATTTCATGAGCCTTTAAATTAAGCTGTAAGGATTTAAACTCTTTCGTGGCAAACAATGCAAAAGTCTACGATAAAATCATGTGTTTCTTCTTATACTCTATCTCCACTACGCGGTCTTTGTTGGTTACTTTACCGATTCTCTGCGGATTTATGCAAACTTGCTCTAAAATGTCCATGGCTTTGTCCATGTCTGTTTTGTCAACGATTATGCCAAACCCCCAGCCCATGTTAAAAGTCTTAAACATTTCCTCGTCAGTGATTGAATAGCCAAGTTCCGAGGCTGTTTGTTGGATCACACCAAAAATGGGTTGAGGTTTGAAATTGTCAAAGCAAAAGCCAATGCCTCTCGAGTAGTTAGTGAGGTTGTTGAATTTGGTGTAGGCGTCACCTGTAATATGTACTGCCCCTTTGACTTTGACTTCATCTGTCAACTTTAACAACGGTTTAACATAGATTTTTGTGGGCTCCAACGCTTCTATTGCCACTTCTCGGTCTAGACCTTCTGGAACGTCGGTGGCGTCGTATTGGCCTCCCCACTGTTTGAATAGTATCTTGCGTACAAGCGTTATACCGTTGCTGTGGACACCACTACTGGGCAAGCCGATAATTGGATCGCCGGGTTTGATGCGCTCGCCCGTTATGATATTTTGGCGCTCTACCATACCCACGCAGGAAGCAACCATATCAAAACCCGAGTTAAGCTTAGTGCCCTTGATGATTTCTGCAACGTCACCTGTTTCACCATTTACAACTGGGCATCCAGACTCTTCTGCTCCAGCGATTATGCCTTTGAGCCATGCGCTGACAAGTTTAGGCTCGCTGGCTACCGCATGAATGTTGTCTGCAAGGGCGAGCGGTTTAGCACCAGAGCGAATAACATCATTTACTACCATTGCCACGGCGTCTATGCCGATTGTATCATATTTGTCTGCAAGTTCGGCGATTAAGACTTTGGTTCCAACGCCTTCGATTTCAAGGTCCAAAAACGAGTTTTCACTCACTGGGAAGACATTACTGTATGGCAAATGCATGATGCCGCCAAATCCTATGTACTTGTAGGTTTCTTTGAGGTTCGTGAGCGCTTTTTTAGATTCATGGCGCTGGGCTCGGTTGACTCCTGCGTCAGTATAGGTGTAGTTTTTTGGCATTGTTGTTTTCTCCTTGCACGCTAAAATTGTATGTTACTATCTGATAACGATTTTGTTTGTTAAATTGGTGCAATTCACTTTTGAAATTGCCATTTTGCTCTTAAGCTTGATTTTCAAACGTTTTGTGTATGCTTTTGTATACAAAATTGCGTTTTTTATGTTAAACAGGGGTCCTCGATATTACCTTTATTTGATTTTTAGGTCTACTTAACATAATTAGCTAATGATTCCACTGGATTGGATGATATGAATTAATTTTTTACTGTATCTCCCCAAGAGAATTAGAATGCTAAGGGTGAATTTTCCGAGGTAGAAAAACTGATGAGAATCAATATATTTCGCAATTCCAACAATCCTGTAAGGTTTGCGGTTGTAGTCTAGCTCGGTAGGACTCCAGCTTCCCAAGCTGGCCACCCGGGTTCAAATCCCGGCAACCGCACCAAATTTTTCAAATGCTCTCAAGTAACTTTTTGGTTTTTTTCTTGTAGAAAATTGTAATCCCACGAACTGTTAAAATCCCAAATGAAAAGTCAGTTCATCTTAAAATCTTGAATATGACGTATCGATCGTTGGAATAGATTAACTGCAAAAGCTTGCTGTGAATCATTTGAGTGTCAAGTTGATTTCGATCATATACGATGAAACCTATATCGTTTGCTTCTATATATTCGCTAAAATCCCTGGAGACAACTATAACTCCTGACTGATAACTAAACAAGTCCTTCAAACCATCAGGTTGCAGAGTTGGATAACTACTCTCAGATAAAGCCAATACTTGGTATGAACTCGAAACTGTTTGACCAGCTAAGACCTCACTAAACTCATAAACAAACCTGATTGCATCGATCTGCTTGTTTCCTAAAGCACCAACGTTTCCCCAACTAGGCAGATCATTAAACTTAAATGAGTACCCAACAGCGTTAGCATCATCGTACAACCCAATGTAACTGTCTTTTAGGTGGATGCCTGCGAAAGAGGCAACTGCCCATGAATTTTCCTCCCCCAATTTTCCCTCTATAGTTTTAATTGGTCCAGGAGCATCCCATGGATTAATCCACTCCATATAGTTTGGGATTTCTACTTTTTCAAAGTGGTACTTTAGATCGAAAAAAGTGCTTAAATACAGGCTGACATTTTGAACCTGGCTCTTCTGCGGCGTTAGGCTCCATGAAATTGTAATTGGATAACTTGTATTTTGAAAAGTCATAGTTTTAGTTAGTGAGACATCATCGTTTGAGAAAACAAAAGTTATTCTCCTAAGTAAGGTCTGATCTTCAAAGACGATTTCTTTATTCAACTGTGAGAGACGCAAGTGGTAATTTATCCCATTTAAACTATAGTTGAGAAAGTCGCCACTTCCAGAAGAATAAGAAACCCGGCTCCAAACCTGATCATGTGAAACATAATTTTCGTCTAACGTATCACCCTTAGCTTGATAAGCCTTTAACATAGTCTGTGAATGCTCAAGCTCATAGGACAACGTTAAAACTGACTCAGCAATTTCCATCCTCTGCACAGCTTGATCCGTTTGAGCTATCACATTCTTTCCAGAAAATTCTTGGAACCAGAAACCTGGAACAGCTGTACATATGACCGTTGAGTTGTCAGGGTAGTTGTCTTTAAGCCAGACACCAGCATCGAGCGCTTTTATGTCCGTTGTCGAATAATAAACACTAGCCTCCATGATCCTGCCATAAACCGTACTAGAGCGATAAACAACCATCACAGAAAGGGCTATTATTAGGCAAACCGTGAGGACTCTAATCCAATTCTTCTTAAAAACAATCCTATTTTTTGCATAGTAAGCTGATGCTTTGTCTGCCAAGAAAACAGCCGAAACAGCCGCAAGAATCACCAACGGAATTGTTATGTAATACACAAACCACCCAAACGGCATATAGAAACCAACCAAATAGGACTCAGCAAAGAAGAAGGGCACAAACAAACTCAATACTAATATAAGCCAATACAAAGGTTTCTTCTGACTTCTAAGCCACCAAAACGAAATCACAACACCTAACAACCCCAAGAAAAAGACGAATCCAAAGTTAATCATAAACGCATTAAAACTCACCGCTGGAATCTGATAAGCGTAAGCTTTTATCTCAAAGAAAACATACGCGATAACAAGATCAAGATAACCAATCATAGCTTGGAAGTAATAGAGGAAAAACGCGATTCCCCCACCGCAAATTAGAGCCAACACGACTTTGAGATTTTTACCTTTAGATTTTATGAGCATAAACAACAAAACAGGCGGCAAAATAAAAACAGCTAAAAACGTAGCCAACTGATGAGACAACACAAGCGCAAACGCGACAAAAAACGCAACTACAAGGTACCCCAAGCGTTCAACTGCCAACGGTGTATAGAGAAAAACCAAAAGCATAAACGCCAACGCCAACACAGTTGTGTACCCACCAAACTGGTTTGCCTCAAAGACAGGAAAACACATTAACAACAGAACAGCAGCTGTGGCACCGACCTTTCTATTAAAAAATCTACTGCCAATCAAATAAACCGACATGAAAAGTAGCCAGTTTACTACAACTGTCAAAACCTTAACCAAGAAAATATACTGCCCAATATCAACCGCTCCGCTAAGAGAGATTAGCATCGCAAGAATAATTTGATATAATGGTGGAGTCCAACCCAAATTAGCTAATGAAATTTCCCCTGTTCTGAGAAAAATCTGGGCTTTCTCAAGGTGAACAGCAGGATCATTGCCAAGTACTACGCCATTCATTGAAATAACAACATAGAACATAATGAGGATGATCGCTGAGAAAACAGCTATGAAAGCTACTTCAACCTGTTTCCTTTTTTGTATTGTACTCATCAATGCTGTTATGTTCACCCTTACTTGATGTTTTCGTTGACCTTAAAGACAGCGATTTCGCTAATAACATCTCTGATAGTTCCGTTGTTTAAAAACACGAGACTAAATTGAGGATCTCTTAAGAACTTTGGAAATATCTCAGGTGTCCTGCATACAATAAAGGACACATTATACCTTTGTTGTTCTGCTTTGTAATCAAATAGCTGTTTAAAGGCAACATCCAAGAGAGGTGGGTTCTCAAGATTAATGCTCATCAAATCACCCAGAAAACTATCTCTTATCTCCGTTGTTTTGTAGAGTTCTAAATTATCATCAACTGAATAAGCACTTGCTGAAATCTCAATGCTGCTTTGGAACTGCCCCTGCAAATCGTATCTTAAGAACGCACGACGAGTGCCGTTCAAATCGATCGGATCAATTATACATTCTTTTGGTTGATTCTCAACAAAAATTAATTGCCCAAGCACCTTTACAGGCTCATCTATCAACCCAACTGTTTTATCACTATCATATTGAATCCTTTCTCCTTTGATCTGCACATCTACTTGTAGCAGCTGCAGAGAGACTATGCTTTGTAAGGTGGTTGTCAAGTTGACAAACTGTAATCCCTTATAGACAGTAGTCTGTTGAGTGTAATTGAGAAAATCGTTGCCTCTAGTGATGGATATTGTTGCATGCTCTGTATCATTTTTTATCTCCATCTTTTTAACTGCAAGATCCGAAATGGTCACATTTTGTAGGCTATCATTCACTCTATATTCGATTGTCGTTTCATTGCTAGCGAAATTAAAGAATGTATAAGGAAAGTACGTCCAATTCAGTGTAGCTAAAATCTGAGGATTATGTCTAGTAATGTAACCGCCATCCTCTCGAACCTGAACCAACCCATTATCTACTAAATAATCAGTGTCCAGAAGAGTTCTAGCAAACACCGCTTTTTCATATTCTTCATTGATCGATAAAAATTGAGGATCAACTGCACTATATGTACGCCGTTGTGAAAATCCGCCAAGCCACCATCCATATAACGCATCAGAAACAAACACAGCATCTGTCTGTGTATTTGTTTTGGCCCAGTTAATTGCTTCCCAACCCTGATCAGTCATAGTTTGATAAAATGACTGAATAGATTGACCTCCGTTGTAGTATATCGGACTCATAAAAATCGGTAGGAATGCAAAAGAGAAAACCAAGAATAGCAGAATAAAACCAGAATAGACGTTCCTCTGGTTTAATGACCACCGAAAACGACTAATTTTTCGGGTGCCAACTGCGTTTACGTGGCTATGATAATACATAACAATTTTTTTGGCAAAGACACTGGACCCATGTTCGATAAGAACAGCTATGAAAATAATCAGTGGCATAATGAGGAAGTAGAGAAAGCGATTATAGTCGATGGGGAACTTGACCAAATAGGTCTGGGTTAGCAACAATGGGACAAGAGTCCATAAGATCAGAAGAAGAGTGGGTAAAGTTAGAAAGCGCCCAAAGTATTTTTTTGAAAAAACAAGAAATCCAACTGGAACACCAAACAGCGGTAACACCAACCAAAGGGGAAGTACCCGTGTAGCAATCGTTGCCTCCTCAATCGCAGTAGATGCTTGGTCAGTGGCTAAAGTAGAATTACTGTTTAGGTAAGCTGGTACAGCTTCTATTATAAACGGTGCAAATAAGATTACACCTAAAATTATCGGTAGTATCCAGTACAAACAACTTTTTCGTTTCGCACCAAACATATTAGGCTTAATTAGCACAAAGAAAACCGTTACTAACGTGATACCTGCAAACATCGCAGCACTGAGCGAATGAGTTAAAAATACTGCCCCAGCCAAAATAGCAGACACAGCCAAAAAGGGTGCCTTAGAAAAGCGATCTCTTTCAAGAAACAAATAAAATGTTACGGGAATTAGTAATAAAGTTATAACATTCGGATAGCCTGCCCAAAGAAGCATTTCAATGTCAAAACGTGAAATAGCCGCCAAAAACGCAACTATATACCCTACTGGCTCTGACCATATCTTTTTAGCTATTAGAAAAGCCGCCACAACAATCAACGACGAAAACAGGCAGACAACTGTCGCATGCACTACATACTCTGTCAACCCAGTTATCAAAATTATACTCGACGTAAAGATGTGATATCCTGGAAAGGTAAGTGATAACCCACTGCCCATGTGATAGAAATTATAAAAAAAATCTACGTTTCCATGTCCAGTAATCGAGTAAATAACACTATTATGTAGCCCAATGTCGGCTCCTGGAGGATATCCATCCCAAAACATCAGAAGCATCCTGTACAAAAACGAGAAAGCAAAGATAACCAACACTAATGCATGATATCTATTAGCTTTCAGCATTTACTTTCCCGCTTAATATGCTTCCACTGAATTGTTAGTAAAAGGTTAAATATGGATTTCGAGTATAAAAAGCCCAGAGTATCAAAAGGAAAAGGTGTTAAAAATGTCTTGGCTTAAATCTATGATGGAAAAAGAGCCTCCAGAACCAGAGAATCCAATCGGCACTGTCGTCATCGGTAATATCGAACCAGACATGCACGATACAGCCAAAGAAGCAGTCCGCCGCTCCCTAAAACGCGCAGGTTTCAAAACCATTGACGTCGGAAAAAGTGTCGCTCCACAAGTATTCGTCGACAAAGCAAAAGAAAACAACGCAAATCTAATCGCAATCTCCGTAAACACAGTACCAGCAAAAAACAACCTAGCAAAACTAGACGAACTTCTTAAAGCAGCAGGCCTAAAAGATAAAATCGGCATCATTATGGGCGGCGCAGCCGTCAAAAAAGAAGATGCTGAAGCAATGGGCGCACTTTTCGGCAAGAACAAAGAAGAAGCTCCAGAACTGGCGAAGAAGGCTATCAAGAAATAATCCATTAGAAGTGTAAAAAATGTCCTTTAAATTCAACACAGAACAGAAAATATACACACTTGGAAAAGTAAAAGTAGGCGGTCAACCAGGAGAATTACCAACTTTCTTGATTGGTTCTATCTTTTGGTTAGGCCAGAAAATGGTGCAGGACGCAAACAAAGGTATCTTCGACGCCAAAGCCGCAGAACAAATTATCAACACATGTCAAACACAAAGTGACATCACAGGCGTTCCATTCGCTCTCGACATAGTCGGAACGACTGAGACAGCCTTCGAGAAATACATTGACTTCGTCCCGAAACACACTGATGCGCCGCTAATGCTTGATGCAATGAGCCCAAGAACACGTATGGCAGCAGCGAACTTGGCAAAAAAAATGGGCTTAACAGACCGCTGCCTCTACAACTCGGTCTACAAAGGCGTCACTGACGCTGAACTTGCTAACCTCAAAGAAAGCGGCATCACAATGTCCATTGTCTTAGCTGATGATCCAAAAGATACCACCCTTGAAGGCAAAATGAATGTTATCGTCGAAGCCTTAGCGCTAGCAGAGAAAGGCGGCATCACCCAGCCACTAATCGACACAGCTATCCCCGCGTTCGAACCTGACATGGGCACATCCGTACGTGCCATACCCATCATGAAAGAGAAGTATGGTCACCCAGTCGGATTAGGCAGTGGCAACGTTGTCACAACCATGGGTTGGGTCAAAGCAAACATTGCAAAAGAATTCCGAAAAGGCACAGTATGCTCAACCAACACCATTATGCAGATGGCAGGCGCCAACTGGCTCATGATCGGTCCGGCCGAGCAGGCAGAATGGGTCTTCCCAGCCGTTGCAATAACCGACACCTACATCGCATCTGCAGCCGCTGACTTAGGAACTAGACCGCTAGAAGAAACACACCCAATCTACAAAGCTTTCATGTAACTTCCCCCTCTTTTATTTTTTATTTGAAAAGCTTGAGGTTTGTCGTGAAACCGCTTAGATGGCTTGAAATCGTCGTCGGATTTATCGTTTTAACGTTACTTGTTATATATCTCATTCCAAACGGGTCATTAAGTGATTCACCGCTCGTTGTTTTTCGCTATATTTTTGCTTTCGTATTCATTGTTTTTCTGCCGGGGTACTGCTTGGTCGATATATTGTTCTTCGGCAAAAATAGGATTGATTTAGTTGAAAAATTCGTGTTATCAGTTGCCCTGAGTTTTGGCTTAACTGGATTAATTGGTTTATTCCTAGGATTGTCACCGATTGGATTAACTTTTGAATCAATTACGATTTCCCTATCCGCAACAGTACTGACTCTAGCCTTTGTCGCGTTTATACAGAAAAGGAAAGAAGCGCTACCAGTACTTCAAATGAAGAGCTCTGAGTAGGTAAGCACCTGAAGTTTTAACTGCGGATTTCCCGTACGTTCCACCTTTACGCATCATATGCAAAACATATCCAGGACGCAAGTAGAATTGTTGATAGGCTTTATAGCGGAGTTCAGCAAGTTTCTGCATACTTAACTGGGGTGTTTCAAAGATTGGTCCTGCAGTGTCATAACGGTCAAAGTCTGTTTCCCGCAACCAGCCATTTTTAACAACTTGCTCATACATCGGTGTTCCTGGGTAAGGAGTAGCCAAATAGAAGCCTACATCTTCAGGATTTAATTTTTGAACAAAACGAATAGTTTGCTTCGCGGTTTCTTCAGTTTCGCCTGGAAAACCCAAAACAACATTAGCGATAGTCATCAACCCTACTTCATGGGCGATCTTGTAGGCCTGACGTGTCTGCTCCAGTTTGATGCTCTTCTTCATAGCCCCCAAGATAGCTTCGGAACCCGATTCGACACCCATCCAAACAGCTATGCACCCTGCTGCTTTCATGGTCTTCATGAGTTCACGGTCAACCATGTCCACACGCGTGCCGCAATCCCAAATAAGATTCAATTTTCTATCGTGCAGCTCCTTGCATATTTGGAGCACACGATTGCGGTCTACGCTAAAAGCGTCATCATAGAAGGTAACTTGGTCCACGCCATATTTTTCATGGACAAACTGCATTTCATCAACAACGTTTTTAGCGCTTCGCCAGCGATATCCTCTCCCGAACATGCGTACCGTGCTGCAGAAATCACACCAGTACACACATCCACGACTACTTACAAGTGGAATGAGAAGCTTGCCATTATGTCTTAGATTCTGTAAAGGCATCAAGTGATGCGCGGGAAATGGTATGCTATCTAAGTCCTTGATGAAGGGACGATCAGGGTTACGGCACACTTTATCGCCGTCACGGTAAGTTATCCCCGATACACCAGTGAGATCAGCGTTGCTTTCGATTGTCTCAAGCAGTTCAACGAGGGTTTGTTCGCCTTCTCCGCGAACTATCAGGTCAATACTGGGGTACTCTTTGAGTGCGTTTTCATCCCAAAAGGTCACATGACTTCCACCGAGTGCAGTAGTGGCGTTTGGTTGAGTTTCTTTGGCTACGGTTAGGATTCTCGCGGCAGATTTGTAGAGCAATGTTGTTGCGGTTGCACCAATAAAATCCGAGGGAGTTTCAGCTATGCGGCTGCGGAAGCTTTCATAGTTGAGTTTTTCTGCTTGACAATCGATAACTTTTACTTGGTGTCCTGCCTTCTCTGCGACTGCGCCTAGATAAGCTATTCCCAGTGGGATGAAGGGCGGATGCGAATGGACGCTTGGTGGATACGGTGGATTGACGAGTGTAATTTTCATTTAGGATGCCTTATTTGTTAGATTTCTAATGGTGGAACCAATATATTGCTTTCTTAATGGGATAAAGAAAGTGTAGGCTGCACTAAAAGACCTGGTTTTCTTTAACTATATTCCCGAAAAGAGGTCTAGGAAAGTTTTATGTGCATAGCTCTGAGCGCATAAGCGGCCGAGGTCTTCAAACCAGATCTACCGTATGTTCCACCGCGACGCATCATCTTAAACACGTAACTTGGACGAAGATAGAACTTCTGATGCGCTTTATATTTGATCTCTCTTATTTTCTCCATGCTCAAGTCTGGTGTTTCAAAGGTCGGTGTTGCTGTGTCGTATTTGTTGAAGTCAGTTACGCGTAGCCAACCATTCTTGACCACTTCTTCATACATGGGTGTGCCCGGGTATGGAGTGGCAATGTAGCATCCGATGTCGTCTGGATTAAGTGAATTGATAAAGTTGACTGTTTCCCATGCAGTTTCCTCGGTTTCGCCTGGGAAGCCGATGACTGCGCTCGCAATGGTCATGAGCCCTGCCTTTTGTGCTACTTTGAAGGCTTCCCTGACTTGTTCACGGTTGATTTTTTTGTGCATTTTTCCAAGCATTTTTTCTGAGCCAGATTCAACTCCAAACCAAACCGTTATGCACCCAGCATCATACATCTTCTCAAGCAGTTCTTTGTCTACTGCATCAACTCTGGTTTCGCAGTCCCATTCAACCTTCAACCCGCGAGCTTTAATGTCTGCACATAATTCAAGCGTATTCTTGCGGTTGATGGTGAATGCATCATCGTAGAAGGTAAACTGGCTTTCACCGTACGTGTTATGCAGCATCTCCATTTCGTCCACCACTTTCTTTGGGCTACGCACTCTGTATCCTCTGCCGAACATGCGCACAGTACTGCAAAAATCACACCACTGCACACATCCACGACTTGTAACCAGCGGAAAGATGGTTTTACCCATGCGGTGGAAAGCATCAACAGGCAATAGATGATATGCTGGTGAAGGCAGCGAGTCAAGGTCTTGTAGGAAAGGGCGGTCTTCGTTGCGAACGATTTTTCCGTCTTCTCCGCGGAAGGTAGTGCCCAATACTCCTGTAAAATTCTTTTTTGCTTCTAAGCGCTGTAGGAGTTCAAGAAAGGTTGTCTCACCTTCTCGGCGAACGATTACGTCTATAGATTTAGATTCGTTTAGAGCGTTTTCATCCCAGAAAGTCACGTGGCTTCCGCCAAACATGGTGGTAGCATTGGGGTGCACTTCCTTAGCTACATCAAGTATCTGTTTGGCAGAATTGTAGAGCAAAGTCGTTGAGGTTATACCGATTACATCTGGGTTAATTTGACTGATTCGCTGGCGGAAAGATTCTACATTGAGGCGTTCAGCTTGGCAGTCGATAACTTTTACTTCGTGACCTGCTTTTTCTGCGACTGCACCAAGGTAGGCAATACCTAACGGGATGAACGGTGGGTGTGAATGTGCATTTAGAGGATACGGTGGATTGATGAGAGTAATCTTCACTTATGTTTCGCCCTTTTTGTGAGTGGTTAGACGTTAAAAAGCCATATAATGTTTACGTAAATAGAATTGCAAAACAAGATCTGCTCTCTTCTGGCAAAAATGAGTTTCTAAATGAGAAGAAAAGGTATTATGAGCTCAAAAATTTCGAAATATCTATTTCTTCAGGATATTTTGAAGCTTTTCTACGATTAATGAGTACTAGACTAATTACTGCACTGACAATAGCAACTATTACAACCACTGTAATTATCAACCATGTATTGTCGGCTTGAGCGGTGCCGCCAAACATTGTTAAAGACATTGATAATGACCTGTCTTTAAGAGCGATCTTTTGGTTTACTGTCTCGTATCCCTCTTTGTTTATTGCAAAAGTGTAGTTGCCAGCCATGACATTTTTGAATATTACGTAACCTGTTTCATTGGTTGAGCCTGATAATACTTGTACTCCACCGGGTTGACTAGTTGATGAGACATTCGCGTCACTTATGAAATTGCCCTCAGCGTCCTGTACACGTAACTGAAGTGTGAACCTGTTGGTTACGGTAGAATTTTCAGTGGAATTTGGTCCAACGGTGATTTGTGTGGTACCTTGGGCTTCTATGTAACCAGTTTTTGAACCACTGGCGGTTATTGTGCAAGATGTTGATTTAGAGAAGCTTGGCGCAGTGAAGGTCGTTTTATAGTAGCCCGCCTCGCCTGCAGTAGTTGTGGTAAATGTGCCTCCATTGTTTGAAGTAAATGTAACTTTTGCTCCAGTAATTGGGTCACCCTGAACGTTAATGTAGACTGTAATTTCTGTCTTGTTTCCGTTTAAAACGCTTGTTGAATTTGCTGTTACTGTGATTACTAGAGATGAGAAGTCAATGGTTGTAGTTGTTGTCGATGCTTGCCCAGTTGTGTATCCTGAAGCTTGGGCTGTAATCGATGTGGTACCAGGCGCATTTGTCACTGTTAATGTACCTGTAGCATGAGATTTCCCAAAAGGTATTGTGAGTGTTCCACTTACATCTCCTACCGTTGGTTCAGAAGAGAATAGACTCACAGTTACGTCTGCTTGGGGGTCTCTTGCAGGACGTCCTTGGGAATCCTGAAGTTGAACTTGAATTGCTTGGTATCCTACTCCATCGGAGGGTAGTGTTGATGGAACACAGTAAACAGATAATTTCGATGGAATGAACCCAGTTGTACTTATTGTTTGACTTGCAGCTGTAAGGTCAGTTGCTGCTGCAGTAATTGTAGTGGTTCCTGGTTTATACGTTGATGTTAATGTCGCTAGTGCATAAGTTTTAGATTGAGGAATGACTAATTGCGTTTCTAATGTGCCTATACTTTGGTCAGAGGATGCTAAAGTAACTGTAATATCTGATGCGGCGATTGCGGGGTTACCTGCTGTATCTTGAAGTTCAATCGCAATTTGTTTGTAAGCACTACTGTCTGCTATAACTTTTGTTGGTCCTGTGTAGACCTTTATTTGAGTAGGTGAAAGAGAACTAGTTTTTGTTGTTATAGTTCCAGTTTTTGCCGTATAGTCTGAAGTAACGGGAGTAATGACGGCCTGTCCTGCCGTTGTAGTAGTCGTAAAGGTTGCTTTGGTGTATGTTTGGCCCTCTGCGATTGAAACTGATGTATCAACATCTCCAATTTCAATATTCGAACATGAAAGGGCGATTTGTATACCGCCTTTAGGAGCTTTGGCTGGTGAACCAGTAGAATCTTGCAGTTGCACCATTACTGCTTCATATGAGCCTCCATCGGCAGGCAGAAGCGGTGGAAACCCAAATACTGCTACTGCAGAAGCTTTCGGTCCAACCGTTGTAACTGATGCCTGAACAGTTGCATAACCTGAGGCGGCAGCCGCAATGAACGTACTTCCAGGCGTAAAAGTGGAGTAGAAGTTTGCTGACCCGTATGTACTCCCTCTTTGTATGGTCATTGATGAATCCACTGTTCCTATGTTTGTGACTGAGGATGATAGGCTTATGGTTGTATCCTGTCTTGCTCTGGATGGTTTTCCGCTTGCATCTTGTAATTGAACGAAAACACAGTTGTATATGCCGTTATCTGCTGGTACACTGGTCGGACCTATGTAGATTTTTAGTGTATTAGGTTCAGCAGTTGCTGAAGAAACCTGCTCAATTAATGTCGCTGAGCAAATGATGATTAAAATTACTGCTATGGTTAGCAATTTTTTATTCATTTTTCTAGTTTCTCCATGAACTTACCTGTTGTGAACTGTAGGACTACGCTACCAATATACAATAGTAAGTAATACGATTTGATATATTAGTTTTATGGTGAAAACTCCTTTAGAAGCCATAAAATAGATCTTGAAAATGAAATTCCGGAAAATTAATTAATAATAAGACAATAAAAAAAAGAAAAGAGAACTATTTGTATAGTTCTTCCCATCGGTTGAAGAGTTCCAGAACTTCGTCGCCGTCGTGACCCTTTAGGAATTCACGTTTTTCTTTGTTTGCGACACATCTCTTTTGGAATTCTTCAATGTATTCAGCTTTTTCTGCTAAGAATATTATGCCGTCTACTCCTTGTCTTGCAACTCGGGTGGCAACAGTCATGATTTGATCTGCGGGTGCAACTGTATCCCATGTCTCGTTTGGACCGCGGACATAGAAGTTTACGTAGACTGGCTTCTTTAGCTGGCTCTTGAATCCGCGTGCAATGGTTTCCCAGTACCATGGAGTCGGGTATGCTTTGCTAAACATTGGGATGACGAAGTAGTCAGTATATTGTGCCATGGCTTCAAAGTCATATCCAAAACGTTCCTTACCAAGCAAGGGGTCCGGAAGGCAGTTAACGAATAATGGTTTACCTTGGACTATTTCCTTAACTTCGGCTAGGAAGTCAGTGACAGTCTTTGCTCGCCATTCAACCCATTTCAAGCCGCTTTTGCGTTGCTGCTCGATGCATCTCGGACAGGTGCAGAAACCCATGTCTGCAAAGTGTTGGCTACTAATACTGATACCTGGAGTGACTTTAGCGCTTTCAGCGATGATTTTGAGGTTATATTCTCTTGCTTCTGGGTTAGTCATGCATACGACGTCCCAGCGGAGGTTGATTCGTTTGTTTGTGCGCAGAGCTGGTCCCTTTGAGCTCATTGAGACCCAGTCTGGGCGTTTTTCCGCCATAAAGTTGTCGCCGAAGCATGCAATGTTAGTGTACATTTCAGGGTTTGGTTTTCCAACAATTCCGGATTCAGATTTTAGACGGTAGAAGTTGTAATCGACGCCTTTAACAGGCTCGGGTTGGTAGAGAAATACACCGAATTTCAATTTCAATACACCATTTGTAATTTTACCAAAACATGACTTTGCAACCTTATTAAGTCTTCGCAGTTAACGCCTATTTTGAATATTTTTTGACTATGCTTATAAGTGTCTGTTTTAAGAAGGGCGGCAAGTCTACGCCGTCGTAGTTTTGCAGTTTAGTGTTGTCTTCGTCGGTGTCAACTACACATTTTGCGATCTGATTCCAGCTCTGAAAGTCTGTGGGGAGTAAGTTTTTCTTATAATCATCATCCATCTTTGTTGCTGCAAGTATCGAAGCCATGGTAGCAGGGTTCTTTCTTAGAATATTGGATAACTGTTGTGCGCTAACGGCTAAGTCTTCAACCTTGGATACTTCAGAGGATAGCTTTTCAAGTGGTAAATGCCTTTCACGTAGCCTATCTAGAACGCTTCGGTTTCCCCAAACAGGCTCTTGACGGAGCAACGCCTCAGCAACAGCTTTTCTAGCACAGTAGCCGACGAGTTTACCCAGCTTTGAGGCTGGACCCCCCAAAAATACCTGCTTGCCTTTTCTTGTTGAAGCTACTGTGACGCTATCGGTTATCGAGCCTGTTGCAGAGTCACCTGTGTAACGGCTTCGCATGTCAAAATCCCTCAAAACGGCTGATTTAGCTTCAGTAGCGGTGATTAAAGCTGCGACCATGCAACTCTCCGACGGATTGCCATCAATCAAAACGATAATGTTTATTGTGCCAGTGATTTCTTTGACTTCCATTTCTTCGCCCGAGGATTCACCATGAGAGCATCCTGCAGTGGCGGCAACGGTAACAGAGAAATCGTCGCTTTTTTTGGTGACTAAGCTAAAGTTATGAACGTTTGCGGCGGTGACCATGGCAAGGTAATCATTTGTGATACTCATTTTGGCTGCTGAGGTTCTGATAAGTACCATAGGGTCAAGATGTAGAGCAAGGTCGCTGTAACCTGTTGGTACACCAATGTTTAGGACTGCTTTAACACATCTACAGCCACCGTTAAAAATGGCAGAACTAACGGTTGAAAAGCCCTCCTCAGAAGTTACTGCTAAAACGTTATCTTTTAGATTAAATTTGACATTGGCGGATAGGTCAAGTTGTTGATCCAAACTTGCTGGTCCTCTTTTGCTATTTTTGGGGGTTACTTGGATTAATAGTAATGGCTTTTGCTGGGCATAAATTTACACAGACACCACAACGTGTGCACTGTACTACAGCGATAACTTGTGGTTTACGGTTTTTGCCTTCTTCTAGGGCACCTTGTGGACAAACACCAATGCAGATTTGTCCTGTACAGGGACCACATTTTGTGGCGTCTATAGTTATCGGTGATTTATGTTTGTCCATACGAAATCAAATCAACAATTAAATAAGCGCCAAGGATATATCTGTTGCGAGCAAAGGTATTGGGCATGAAAATAGGCTTAGTCACGTACAAACCTGAGTTCGTCGAGGGTTTTGATGTTCACGTTTATTTCAGTAAATGGGTTGATGGACAGGTTTTTCCAGCTGCAAAAGGCATGCAGAACGATGTTACAGTTTTCTGTGATGCTAAAGCAATAAGAGAAGATCCAAGCATAGTCTCTGTTTCCAAGGTCGGACCAGCCCTGCGTCGTAATCGTAAATCAAATTTAGCGTTTGATTTTGTCTGCCCAACCCATCCTATCTACCGCCAAAGAATCTTTGATTATCTTGATAATGTATCCAAGCAAGACATACAAGGTGTCACACTCAATCTCTACCATTTTGCAGACCAAGACTATTGCACTTGCCCCCGATGCAGCGAACAACATGAAAGGAGCGGGTTGGATTGGACACAGTGGCGCGCTAAAACCATCACAGAATTCCTAAAAGAAGCCAAAACCCACATCAAAGGCACGTTTGCCGTTGAAATGTTCCCAGACCCCGTTTTGGCTAAGGAACGATTTGGCATTGACCTTTCAGCCATCGCCGAGTTAGTGGATTATTTCCATGTGCCCCTGTCCTCACGGGATTATTTGACTAATTATTGGGTTGATACCATTGCCCGCGACTTCGTTGCTACGCTCAAAAAACCTGTCGTCGTCGAATTAAGTGCGGAGATGCCTTCCGACGAAAAGATGGATGCCCTGCTCAAAACAATCGCTTACCTCTCACGGCACAACGTCATGGCAGTACTGCTGTTAGTTCACGATTCAGAAAATGCTGTGCAAGTTGCAAAATTTGCAGTACACAACGAAGCTTTCCAGGAATGGCTTAAAACCTACGAGTTCCCAAAAATGCAGAAAATAGTTGATAACTGGTCTAAGATTTACTGAGTTTCTTTTTGTACTCTCTTAGTCTAGCCATATCTAAATCCGCTGTTAGAATCGAGTCTTCGGGTGCATCGGTTACTTCACCCAACAATCCCCATGGTGCGATTATGGCGCTTCTACCGCCGCGTACACTTGAGCCTACGTTGCCAACTTTTAGGACGAATACGCCGTAGTTGCGTGCCATGGCTTCGGTTAGGGGGTGGCCTTTGACGGTTGGGTGGGTTCCCATAGCCGCGACTGGTAACGAAATGATTTCTGCGCCTAACTCTGCGACTTTCTTAACGAGCGCGGGGTCAAAGCTATCTGCGCATACGATCATGCCTAACTTGCCAAAATCTGTGTTCAAAACCATCGGTGTGCGTCCTTTTGAGACACCTGCTTTAACTTCTGCCTCAATTGGGTTGATTTTCTTGTATTTTCCGAGTATTATTCCGTTTCTCCACAATGTGCTTGTGTTGTAGTATTTGCCTCCGTCTTCTTGGAGAACCGTGCCGCCAAGTAAGTAGATTTTTCCTATTATGGCTGAGATTTCCTGTAAAAAATCTAGTGTTTTTGAAGATGTTTCTTCACTGATTTTCGCTGCGTTAGTGAAGTCTCCCATGCAGTTAGGGATCGTGAAGTATTCAGGCAGGGCGATTAGAGCTGGTTTTTGCTTTGCTGCTTTGAGTACTGCTTTTTTGGCAGCTCTAAGGTTGCCTTCTATGCTCGTGCGAATTTCCATGTGGAGTACGATGACTTTCAACGTGTAATCCTCTTCGCGTGTAATGTGTAATGCTTTTAGCTTATGCTTTTAAGTTTACTGTACTGAACTGTATTTTGTCTTTGCGATTTGATTGGTATTTTATGTGCTGTTTGTGTTCTGGAAGTGTTCTCTTTGGGTGGTCGCTGTTATTGTGTCTCAACTGTCCAATTTTCTGATAAATTATGCTACACTTGTTTAGTTTTTAACTTTTTTTATATGCATACAGTAAACTTAATTAGCTACGAGACAACAGCAGTATACAAAAGTGATAGAAATGACCATTAACGAGTCAGAAGTTAACAAACTCAAGACCGAAGCCCGGACACTAATCCACAAGATAGTTAAGAAAAACCTGGCCGACGGCTTCCTTTTCTCCGCGGGAACAGACACTCAAATAATTGCCTACGAAGCAGTCAAATTTAAACCCGACATCCCTTGCCTAACTCTGGCCTTCAAACACGGCCAACCCAAAGACACAGAATACGTCAAAATGATGGTTGACTTTCTCCACCTCAAACACGAGACTTATCAGTTCGGCAAAGAAGATCTTATGAAATTCTACCCCAAAGTCGTCGAAGCACTCAAGAAATATGATCCTATGGAAATCCGAAACAGCCTCCCCGTCTACATCGGCTTAACATTGCTCAAAGAAAAAGGGATCAAAACAGTCTTTACCGGCGATGCGCTCGACGAACTCTTTGGTTATCCCTGGCAGTTCCACCTGACCGAGGAACAATTCGCCGTGAAACAACAAGAGATGTGGGCTGAGATGGGCTTCTCCTCCATTCCAATGGCAAAATCGCTAGGTATGGAAATCAAAGCACCATATTTGGATCCTGAGTTCCAGGAATGGGCAAAGAAAATCCCAATAAAATACAAGATTAACATGTACAACGGCGTAAAGTACGGCAAATGGATTCTACGCAAAGCCTACGAAGACGTTATACCTAAGGAAGCTATTTGGAGGCCTAAAGCACCCCTCGAAGCTGGTACAGGAACCGAGACGTTGCGCACATACTTCAATGACACATTCACTCATGAAGAATTTAAGGAGAAAGTTGCAAAAATCAAGGCAGAAGACGACGTTGAAATTGCCGACCAAGAACAACTGCTCTACTACCAGCACTTCCGGAAAGTTTTCGGCAAACCCAAAGACGTATTCCCTCAGACCCCTGGCGCAATACAGTGCCCTAAGTGCAAGAGTTGGCAGGTAACCAAAATACAGTTCTGCAAGAAATGCGGAGCTTATCCAATCTAACATCTTCTTATTTTTTAGAGACCCTCACATTCGGAATTTTGGGAAAGACTTAATTCCTTAATTATTTAACTGTGAAAACCACTACGAGATGAAAAGCTTGGCTAATCTGTCACAACTCAAATTTGCGATGGCAACTTCAATATTCCTATCCGCCTTCATATTCTCCTTACTAGTTTTTGCTATTGTCTACTTCTTGGAGTTAGACGTTTTCACAGGATTACTGATTGCTGTCGGTGGTTCAGTTCTCTTTATCTTATTTCAGTATGCAATAGGTCCAGCTATAGTCGCAGCAACAACACGCCTGCATTATCTAAAGCCGGGAGAAAATCCTTGGCTAGAATCAATTGTCAAAGAATTAGCTCAAAAAACAGATTTGCCGATGCCAAGACTCGCTACTGTGCCGGACAATACACCTAACGCGTTTACTTTCGGCAGGACAACTAGTAGCGCCACATTAGCTGTACACGAAGGATTACTAAGACAATTAAATCAGAACGAAATCCGAGGCGTCCTAGCACATGAACTTGGGCACATTAAACATAAGGATTATGTAGTTATGACAGTTCTTTCAGCTTTGCCTCTTATTGCCTACATGATTGCTCAAGTTACCATGAGAGCAGGCATGTATAGTGGTGGACGAAGAAACAACAAAGACAACAATGGTGCAGCGTTATTAGCTATAGGTGCGATATCATTTGCTATTTACCTGATCACATTCTTAATAGTTATGCGACTTAGCCGACTAAGAGAACACTATGCTGATGCTTTCTCTGCGTACGTAACAGGTTCACCCAGACATCTATCTAGTGCATTGGCTAAAATCACATACGGCTTATCGATCTCACCAAAGAAACCTGAAGGTGCCAGAGCGTTTTACATCGAAGACCCAGGAATGGCCAAGTCGGAAATCGAGCAGATCATGCAGAAAAAAAGCCAATACGACCTAGACCAAGATGGTGTATTAGACGAACGAGAGTTGCACTTAGCGATGGAAAAAGAATCTAAATCCACATGGGTGAAAATGAACAGCCTTTTTGCAACTCATCCAGCAACGTTTAAACGTATATTACTTTTGAAGGAAATAGAGCAGGAAATGGACACAGGAAAATATAGTGGTGACAAAATGTACGTCCATGTCTAATTTCCTTTTTTTAAGCGAATTTTTTTTGAAGAACATGCGAAGACTAATATCTTTGTAGAAGCGAATTATTATAAAACTCAAATAGAGTGCCGAAAATGGTAAACTATTGTCCAGAATGCGGCGGGGAAATGCACTACATAGCGATGACTAAACAATACGTTTGCAAGAGTTGTGGTCTGTCCTGTACTGGTCAAGAACTAAACGACTTGCATGACAAAAATAGACCTGCAGAAGAAACCGACGACGAAATTAAACAAGCTCGCCGCAAAGAATACCTCAAATGGTGGCTTAGCAAAAAATAGATCCGCCCTTAGAAGAGGGTGTATATTTTCTTAGCGTTGACTCTGCATGAATATACTTTTTATAAAGCTAATTAGAATAAACCTATAATTTTATTCAAGAATGGGGACCATTATTGGTTGTAGATATTGAGCTCATATCTATTGGTAACGAGTTACTGATAGGAAAAATCGAGAACACGAACGCTCACTGGCTCGCCAAACGAATCACTGGTTTAGGTGCAAACATTAAAAGGATCACTGTGATTCCTGACATTGTCGAAGAAATCGCTGTATGTATTCTTGAAGCCAAAACAAGAAAACCTCAATTTATAATCACTACAGGTGGATTAGGACCAACGTTTGATGACAAAACCTTCCAAGGGATCGCCAAAGCCCTGAACCAAAAATTGATAGTAAACCAAAAAGCGCTTGAAATTGTCAAACAGAAATGCACTGAATATGCAAGAAAACGACAAATGCCGACCGAAATTGAATTGACCCCGCCAAGAGTTAAGATGGCAATAATGCCCGAAAAAACTGAACCTGTTTCAAATCCGATTGGAACCGCTCCAGCGTTATTTGCAGACATGGATGGAACGTTTCTGTTTGCTGTGCCTGGTATCCCCATTGAGATGGAAGCGATTTTTAACCAAACCATTGCTCCAAAAATTATGCAAACCGTCGGAGCGAACGTGTTCTGTGAACGGAGCATTTTTGCAGAGAATATTACGGAGTCTCGTTTGGCCCCTCTTATCGATAAGGTGATGAACGATAATGTTGGGGTTTATGTCAAGTCGCATCCATTGTACTCAGAAGACAAGCCTCGCGTCGAGCTTCACCTCACTATGATAGCTTGTCAGAAACAAAAACCTGCTGAAATACTGCTTAGCGCCGAAAAGCAACTATTATGCTTAATTAAGGAAAATGGTGGTACAGTCCTCATTTAACTTGAAGCAGAGATTTGGGAATAACCCAACAATCCTAACTTGAACGCTCTTTGTAATTTAATTAAGGCTGATGTCTTAGTCAAAGGAGCTTGACTAAAAATTAAGTTCTATTGAGCGCTTAGTCAAGGTTTCTTGACGAAAAGCGCTTTAAGACTCCAGCATCACGCGATTTATCGATGAGAAATGAAAGCTTTCACTGTTTTAATTCTGACAATCCTAATCATTTCAGTTTCAATTATGGCCATACCCACATTGGCTTTTGATGAGTCCTCTGTAAGTGTAAAGGAAGGCGACTGGATCGAATATAACATTAGCGTAACTGGCACAGGTGCTGCGCCTCCAACCCATGATGTTAGATGGATGAGAATGGAGATTTTACCTGTTCAAGGTGCCTCTTTTTCTGTTAATATTACTTCAAGGTATGCTAATGGAACCTTAGGTAGTGCTGTTTGGAAGTTCAACTTTACTGAAGGAAATGTTGGCGGCTGGATAATTATTCCCGCGAATCTTGGTCCAGAAGACACATTCTATGACTCGTCAATACACAACAACAAACCCGTTAACGTGACAATTCAAAGGCAAGAACAAAAAACAGTGTTAGGCGCAAGTCGAACTATAACATTTGGAAACGATTCTTTTAGGCATAAGGAATGGGACAAAACTACCGGAGTATTTGTTGGATCATCGGAATGTTATAGGAACTTTACTACAAATACTGGCTGGTACATTGAGGACTTGACCGTTATAATTCAGGCAACCGCTACAAATATGTGGAGTTCTCAAATTCTGGGATTAAACCAGACAGATTTCTACACTCTGGTTTCAGTAGTTATAGTGGGCTTTATTTTAACCTCGATAATTGTTATGGCACGAAGAAAAACGCTAAAAAGTCTTCCGCATATTTCACAGGGCAAGATCGCATCACTTGTAATCATCACTGTTTTTTCAGTGATGTTTGGTGCCATATTCCTAATCCCGCTCTTCGACATTTCCATGGGTGTACACGAAATCAACCTCATTATGCAAACCCTATGGACAACACTGGTCGTAGCAAGTATGTGGTTTAGAAAGAAAGGCAACTATTTTGTGCATGCAATTATAATGATAATAGTTGTCGTGGCTATGCTTGTTAGTTTCTCAAGTGTAATCTTCATGGATCCCCCAGATGGTAACTCAATGGGTGTCTACTTCAATTCAATCCCCTACTTCGTCGTATTCATGGCGCACGCGTTCTTGTCGATTCCTGCGATTGCCTTTGGAACTTGGCTTGTGGCTCTTTGGCGTCCAAAATCCACAGCGTTTGCCGCAAAAAGTAAAAGAATAGCACAATTAGCAGGAACCTTCTGGGTTATGTCGTATGTGGCAGGTGTTTTGGGTTATATGTGGCTTCATACCACTTTGTTCTGATTAACCTCTTCTTTTTAATAGAATGATGAAAATATACGAGCTTGAGTCTATCAATGGTTTTACTTGAAATCCTTAGAGTAGAGTCGCTCTTACCGATTTTTTAGCGTTAATAGCATGTAAAATTTGTTCTATCTCGATAAACAGAAATCAAGCACAAAATAAAATAATAAAAAAGAAATTTATGGTTTGGCTTTCTCAAGTTCTTTCTTGAGAATATCAGCCTTGTCTGTTCTTTCCCATGGAAACTCTACGTCGTCTCTTCCGAAGTGGCCGAAGCAAGCAGTTTTCTTGTAGATTGGGCGTAGCAGGTTTAACTGGTCGATGATTGCTTTGGGTCTCATGTCAAAGTTTTTCTTGACAAGTTCGAGGATTTGTTCATCTGGTAGTTTGCCTGTTTCATATGTGTTAACAAGTACTGATATTGGTTGGGCTACTCCGATGGCATAGCTGATTTGGACTTCGCATTGTTCTGCTAGACCTGAAGCGACAACGTTCTTTGCGATGTAGCGTGCCATATAGCATCCTGATCTGTCGACTTTGGATGGATCTTTGCCGCTGAAGCATCCACCGCCGTGGCTTCCGACGCCTCCGTACGTGTCGACGATGATTTTTCTTCCTGTTAGACCGGAATCTGCGAGTGTTCCGCCGATTACGAATCTACCAGTACCGTTGATAACGTATTTTATGTCCTCTGATAGTAGGTTTGCTGGGATAATGTTTTTGACTACTTTTTCAATTATGTCTTTCTTTAAGGTGGCTTCGTCAACTTTGCCATTGTTTTGGGCAGCAATTACGACTGTCTTTACGCATTTGGGTTTGCCGCCTTCATACTCGACTGTGACTTGTGATTTGCAGTCAGGTCGTAGGTATGGCATAACGCATGTTTTTCTGACCTCAGCGAGGCGTTTAACTAGTCTTTGAGCTAACAGAATCGGAAGGGGCATGAGTTCTTTTGTTTCATTGCTTGCGTAGCCGAAAACCATGCCTTGATCGCCTGCGCCTTGTTCATGGCATTCACTTTCGTTGACTCCCATGGCAATGTCTGGGGACTGCTCAGTCAAGGAAACGAGTACGCCACATGTTTCCCAGTCTAAGCCGTCTTTGGCGTTGTCGAATCCGATTTCTTTTAGAGTTTGACGGACTATCTTTGGGATGTTAACGTTTGTGCAGGTTGTGATTTGACCTGTAATCATGACTGTTCCCTGCATAACGAGGGTTTCGCAGTCAACACGCGCCTTAGGGTCATTGGTGAAGATTGCATCTAAAACGCTGTCGGATATTTGGTCTGCAACTTTGTCAGGGTGGCCTTCTCCGACTGATTCAGATGTAAACAAATATTTTCCGTTTCTTTTCATGGGATCTCTATCCATCCAAGTTATATTAGGCTTAGGTAACTCGTCGTTTTTCTTAAAAGGCTTTCTGCAGACGGAACTCGGAATGATCTATCAAGCTAGGGAGATGGCGTGACTACAAAAACCATTTAAAACACTAAAACTACCCAAAACAGGTTAAGCACAACCGTGAATACGCTCGATATTTTGATAGCGATCACCCAGCGCGTACCACAGTCGACGGTTTAGAGCTCAAAGCTGGAGTGCTCGTCGAAGTTCCAGTTGTAGCCTACAAAGACTAACGATGCAGCACTGATAAATATAAAAACATAGTTCACGCTAAATAGGTGCAGGGGAAAACATGGCGGTGTCATTGAAGAGATTTATGCAACAAATATCTGGCAAAAAAGCTCCAGGCCCCTCGACTACTTTTACTATATTCCACATATTCTACGCTCTGGAGTTGATGGCTCAGAAACCTCTAGGAAGAAACAAACTAGCCGAGTTACTCAACGTAGGGGATGGCGCCGTTAGGACCATAATTAGCAGGTTAAGGGACGCCGATTTAATTGAGACTTCAAAAGCTGGATGTAACTTAACTCAGAAGGGCAAGGATATTTGGCGCCAGTTTGACTCGATTTTCCCTAAACAGCAAGACTTATCCAAATCGGAGTTGAGCAATTTAGAGTTCAACCATGCTTTCTTGGTCAAAAACTCCGCTCAAAGAGTAGAGTCAGGAATCGACCAGCGTGATGCAGCCATAATCGCAGGTGCACGTAAAGCGTTCGTTATCGTCTACAAGAACGGGCATCTATGTATCGAATCTGTAAGCGATAATGTAGAAAAGCAGTACCCTAAAGTTTCAAAGCAAATTCTCGAACTTATGAAGCCTCAGGAAAATGATGTAATAATAGTGGCAAGCGCTGAGACTGCTTTAAAAGCTAAAAGGGGGGCGTTTGCCGCTAGTTGGTCGCTTATCAGCGTCTAAGTAGTGTATTTTTCACCTTGGTTAAGGATACGCTCTAAGTAAGTGTTGATGTTTGTCATACCTTCATTGTTCTTGGAGGATACGGGCATAAGTAGGAATTTCATACCGAGTTTGTCGATGGCTTGCATCATGTTGCGGCTGAAGAGCCGTTTGGTTCCCTCGAGCTTAGTTTCGATGGCGTCTTCCAGTTCACGTGGGTTTGCTGACCAAGAAGCAATTGACTGTACATCCTTTTTTGGGATTAAGTCAGTTTTTGAGAGCACATGCAATTGCGGTTGGAAGAAGCGGTTGTAGACTGCTGCGGAGAGGAACATGTTGGATACGTAGTTTAGGGGGTTTACTGAAAAGACTGAATCGAAAAGGTAGATGATAGCTTTTGGTTCTTTGGTTAATTCGTTAACAATGTAAGGTCCAGATGCACGGAAAGCAAACAGTTCCATCTGACCCGGAGTATCAACTAAGATCAAATCTGCATGGGCTTCCTCTATGTCGCGTGTTAAGTTCTCGATTTCGTCAGCTATTAAATCTGCAGCCATAATCAATGCGCCGTTGGGGCCCAACGCGTATTTCTCCATGATATCGCCAACATCTACGTAATTGCGAACGTCGACATCCGGTTGATAAGGCAGCTTTAAAGCGCCGGGATCTAAGTTGACGATTGCGACATCTTGTTTACTCATTTTTAGCCACTCTGCGAAAGCAGCAGTGAAAAGCGATTTACCGCTACCCGCGGTCCCGATGATGAATGCTAAGGGCACAAAGTATCTCCGTTTACGATGAGGACCAATACAAGTAATGAACCTTTCTACTGAAAGTGGATTGTGCGGCTGTTCAGATATGAATTGTCATTTATAATATCAGGGCGATTTTTCAGCGTTCAAAAATTTAAGAAAAGGAAACAGCTATTGTTTTTTCATTGCTTCTTGGCGCATTTTTTCAAGGTATTGTGGGTCTTCCCGTAGTACCTTAGGTATGTAGTTACATGCTGGGTCTGATTCGAAGAGGTCGCCTGTATAGAATTCTGCGCGTGTTCTGCATCCGCCGCATATTTCACGGTACTCGCACACTCCGCATCTGCCTTTGAGGTTGTTTTTGTCGCGGAGTTTGAGGTGGAATTCGCTTTTTTGCAGATCGTTCCATGCGTCGCGAAGCTTTGTGGTTTTGACGTTGCCGATCCGATAGCCTTCATGGAAGCCGCAGCTTCGGTAGTCGCCGTTTTCAGTAATTCCGATGTAGTTGCCGCCGATTGTGCATCTGCCGAGGTAGCCTTCATTGAACCAGTCCCAGAAATCCACGCTATTTTTCTGTTTGACGATGCGGGCATAGAAGGGGGAGTAGACGTTGACTTTGACTTTGCCGTAGAGTTTGCGTTGTATTTCGTAGATTTCGTTGAACGCGACTTCGTATTGGTCGGGTGTGGGCGCGAGGTCTTCCATGTGTTCGCCTGCGCGGCCTACGGGAACGAGATTGTGGTAGACGACTGAGCGCGCTTTGTATTCCTCTGCTAACGACGCTGTATGTGCCATCTGGTGAATGTTATATTTAGTCATGGTGGTGACTAGGCAGTCCAATAATCCGACACTGCTAAGTTTTTTCATAGCGTATAAAGCTTTGTCGTATCCGCCTGGTCGCCTAATTTTGTCGTTTGTATCTCTCATGCCATCAATACTGATGGCTGTTTTAACATTATATTTAGTTAATTTATTGAAACGTTCTTCATCCCATGCATAACCACTTGTGATTAAACTAACATTGAGACCATGCTCTTTCTCAGCATACTCGATAATTTCCCATATGTCAGGTCGAACTAACGGCTCCCCACCGCTGATTCCAAACCACTGTGAACCGAACTCTGCCATCTCATCAACCATTTTCTTGGCTTGTTCGGTGTTTAATTCTTGATCTTTGGCATAGTCTTTAATATAACTACAATAGGTGCATGTGCCCACGCAGTTTCTGGTGCATCGCCAAACAACCATAAACAAGGGTGCAGTGGTTGGATTCATTCATTTCACAGTGGAAAGATAGATTTACCTAGGTGATATAAAACTTACTCTAATAAACAGATCTTCTGCTTATCCATGGAAAGAGGGAAAAGCAACCAAATAAGCCCTATCTCAAGAATTATTTGGATACGAAGATTGAAGTTTTCTTCTGGTTTACTGCTCCTTCGATGACAAAAACGGCAAAAGCTAACCCAGTAATGAGCGTAAGTAGCAGAAAAAAAACTTTAAATTCGTATGTTTCAACGGAAAAATGAATAAAGAAAATAACTAACTCGATGACCAAAATGATAAAAAAAACTAGCGCATAGAGCAACATTTTCGACATCAATGTATGGCCTATCCAAACGCGCCCTTTTATGGAGGCCTTCCGTTTAATAGTATATTCTCCGAACTCATTCTTATCCAAATACTCCAGATCTTCAAGCTTCTGCAGATGCCTGTAGGCGACGCTTGGGCTGCTAAGGTTTATGCCTTTCATTACATCACGTGGTCCAACTGGCTTGCTCTTTTTAGCCACGTATAGGTATACGTTTAGAGTAATTCCTTCCAAGGACTCAGTATCAGTGGTAGACATACTGTCCCTTCTAGATAATGGGTCATTATTACTGTTTAACCGTATTAGTTTTGCTAAAATTAATTTTTCTTCCCCTCGCTTTAGTTTTTGTTAGAAAAAGTCCCTGCTCCAATGTCTAGACAAGCGAATCTACGCAAGCGATATGTTCCGGAAAAAGTTTAATAAGTAGCCGCTTAGAAATACCTCTTCATTTGAGAAGGTTATCGAAAATGAGTAATGAATCCTCAAGTGAACTAGTTGTAAATCCAGCACCTCACATACACGGTCCAATGACTAAAAATCGTATGATGCAATATACATTCTTCGCAATTCTCGCAACCCTTATTGTTTCTATTGCACTCTGGTCACAGGTCACAACACCCTCTGGATGGAACCTAGGCTTAACGCTTGCCATCTGTATAGTAATATCAGTCGGCTTAGCAGTTGTTTTTGACTTCCTCATTGGGAAGGTAGCCTCTGACAGCGAAGTAAACCTCTGGTCAGCTGCAGTATTCGGCTTAATCGTATCTGCATGTTACTCCTTTGGTTATCCAAGTATGGCAATGGAGACAGGTATACCTGTTGAAGCACCTCTCGCATTCTATTATGTTGCAATTATCACATTGCTCGGTCTAGTTGTTTTCAAGAAAGTCATGAGCTTAGCAGGTAGAAAACTCGTTAATCCCGCAGCAGCAGCCAAATTTCTTGTACTATTACCATCCACAGCGGTGACTCTACTTTCATCTTATCATTCAATCAGCGGCATGCTGATGGTTCCTGCTCTATCTGGTCCAATCAGTCTCACGTCAGTTGTTGGCGGCAATGGCGGTGGAGAAGGATACCCATCATTCGGTGGTTACCTACAAAGTTGCTATCAGATTCCTACATCCCAAGCTGTTGGCACTCCTGAAACCATTACCCAGATAATGCTCCTAACTAAGTATCATGGCTGGGCTGGTGGTGCATGTAGCATCGCAGTCATCATCGCAGGCATTGTTTTATTCGCATTAGGACGTAAATACTTCAAATGGAAAATTACCGCAAGCTACATAGTTACAATCGCAGTTCTTTCATTGCTATTATCAGTAGCATTCAGCGACGCAGACCTTATCGCGAGACTGTTATTCGAGCTATTTATTGGCAGTTCAATATTTATGGCGTTCTTCATGGCAACCGATCCAGCGACAACACCTTACAGCGGAGTCGGACAAATCATCTTTGGTGTCGGGCTCGCAGTTTCGACGATTCTTATACAAACGTTTATGGGCTTCTTCGGTGGTTCACTGTTAGCATTGTTGATAATGAACTTACTTACACCTGCAATTGACAAAATACGCATAAACAAACCCTTTGGGAGATGAACAAAATGGCAAACTTAGTAAAAATTCCAGAACAAAAAGACGTGGCAAGAAAAATTCCAATAGAAGTTTTCCCTGACCCCAAGATTGCAGTCGTATTGACCAACCAGCAAAGTGGAGCAACAAATAAACCCATTGTTTCTATTGGTGACAACGTTATAATCGGTGAAAAGATCGCAGATACAAAAGAACGAGTTAGCGCGCCAGTTCACAGCCCAATCTGTGGAAAAGTCATTAAAATTGACAATGCATACAACAGTTGCTTTGAAGCACCCACAGAAGCTATCTTCATTGAAGCCGACGGCAAAAAAACTAAAGACAAAAGTATATCGCCCATAACTGAAGCAGAACTATCAAAAACCAAAAACGAAGACATAATAAAAATTATCCGAGAAGCAGGCATCATCGGTTTAGGAGGCGCAGGCTTCCCAACCAGCATCAAACTATCAGTTCCAGCAGACAAGAAAATCAAATACATACTTGTTAATGGTGCAGAAGGCGAACCATACGATACAGCAGACGAACGTTTAATGATCGAGAAAACCGCAAACTTAGTCCGCGGTGTTCGAGTTCTTCGAAAACTATTAGGTAACCCTCAAGTCATCGTTGTAACTAAAGATAGCAAAGTTGAAGCCATACCAAAACTACAAGAAGCATTCAAAAATGAACCAGAAACCGCAGTCCGCGCAGCTCATCTAACCTACCAGCAAGGCGACGCAGGTTTGATGCAGAAAGCAATCCTGGGCTATGAACCAGCAGCAGGAAAACGCAGCTACGAAATGGGCACAATGGTTCAGAACGTCGCAACAATCAACGCCATCGCAAACGCCGTCTTCGAAGGTGAACCACTCATCTCAAGAGTAGCAGCCCTAAACGGAGACATCGCCAAACCAAAGAACCTCATGGTTAAAATCGGCACACCAATCAGCGACATTCTAAACGCCAACAACATCACAAATTGTGGCTCAGTAGTAGTCGGCGGAATGATGATGGGTGTACAGTTGCAATCACTAGATGCACCAGTAACAAAACGCACTTCAAGTATACTATGCCTAAACAAAGCACATTCAAAAACACGAAAACAAACCGCATGCATTCACTGCGGCAGATGCGTCAGCGCATGCCCAGTACGATTACAGCCAGTAGCGATCTACAATGCAGTAGTCAAAGGCGACTTCGCAAAAGCGGAGAAACTATGGGCAAAAGACTGCATCATGTGCGGAACATGCTCTTACGTCTGTCCAGCCAATTTGCCACTTGCCTTTAACGTCAAAATGGCACGAAGCAGCCAATAAATTAAAACCCTCCTATCTTTTCTTTTTTGATTAATTCTAAAAAGTGTGTTCTCTGATTTATTACGATACTTATTGCCGTATTGGGGATGTTGAATTTGTCTCCTCGCTTTCAAGCATTAAGCTTATTAACATGCCACTACGTAAAAATAAGTCAAGAAGGGATAAAAGTTGGCAGAAAACAAATTTAAACTATCAAATATCTTCGATGGCATTATTATTCCGCTTATACTTGTCTTGCTTATCTACGTTCTCGCGGTCTACGTTAACGTTGGCGGTCAATATCACGTTCTCGGTCAAGACGTACTTGGTGTCATCCTTACTAATGGTTTTGCTCAGATGATTATCATGGGTGTTCCATTGATTCTTGGCTTGCTTTGGAATAAATGGGCTGGTGGTGCAGCTGGCTTTGTTATGGGCGGTATGTACTACGTGGCAAGTGCAGGTCAATACAACGGACTCTACTCATCTATGGGCGTAACCAATTACAACTTCTTCGGCGACATTAGCATGCTGTTCTATCTTGTCAACGCAGTAATCATCGGCTACATGGCAGGCGCAATCAACAACGGATCAACGAACTTTAAACGAATGATTCTCGCAGGTTTAACCGCTGCTTTAGTAACTGCAGTTATTCAAGCCTACTTGAACTACACCGTTTCACTTGAACCCGGAAGAAACATGGCTCAGGCATCTTGGGCAACAGACCCCTTGATGGCAGTTGTGATTAACTTCGTGCCAAGCATTGCTTTAGGTGTGATCGTTCCGATTCTGGCTAAAGTAATGACCTGGTATGGGCTTCAGCCTCAAAAGCACGCAGGATATTAAATTAGAGGGATAAAAATTGACAGAAAACAAACTTAAAATATCAACACTCTTTGACGGTATTGCCATTCCATTAATACTCGTATTGCTAATCTTTGTTCTCGCGGTCTACGTTAACGTTGGCGGTCAATATCACGTTCTCGGTCAAGACGTACTTGGTGTCATCCTTACTAATGGTTTTGCTCAGATGATTATCATGGGTGTTCCATTGATTCTTGGCTTGCTTTGGAATAAATGGGCTGGTGGTGCAGCTGGCTTTGTTATGGGCGGTATGTACTACGTGGCAAGTGCAGGTCAATACAACGGACTCTACTCATCTATGGGCGTAACCAATTACAACTTCTTCGGCGACATTAGCATGCTGTTCTATCTTGTCAACGCAGTAATCATCGGCTACATGGCAGGCGCAATCAACAACGGATCAACGAACTTTAAACGAATGATTCTCGCAGGTTTAACCGCTGCTTTAGTAACTGCAGTTATTCAAGCCTACTTGAACTACACCGTTTCACTTGAACCCGGAAGAAACATGGCTCAGGCATCTTGGGCAACAGACCCCTTGATGGCAGTTGTGATTAACTTCGTGCCAAGCATTGCTTTAGGTGTGATCGTTCCGATTCTGGCTAAAGTAATGACCTGGTATGGGCTTCAGCCTCAAAAGCACGCAGGATATTAAATCCCCCACTTCTTTCTTTGTTTAATTTTCTAAGAAACATTCAAATCTTAATTGGTACGAGTTTCTAAGAAAGCCATCTTCTACGTATTGAAAATATTTTTTAATTTTATGAAAAAAAGCTAAAGATTAAGAGTGATTGGGTGCAAATTCCCAAGCGATGTTGCCTTTCCAGAGTTCGCCTTTTTTTGTTAAGCGAACCTCGTTGTCGTCAGTCTCGATTAAGCCCTCAGCTTTTAGTTTCTTAATTTGCTTTGGGAAGATTTCCTCTGGTGTGGTGTTGAATTTCTCCATGAATTCTTTCTTGCTGACTGGAAGACGTAGGTATAATCTGGACATAGTACGTCGCATCATGTCATCCATTGTGGATTCGGACAATTTCGATATTGGTAATCTACCGGCTTTTACTGTTTCCATATATGTGTTAATATCCTCTAAGTTTGAGTAGCTGAATTTCTGTAGGTAACCCATAAAGCAACCTGCACCGGTCGTCAATATGCCGCCCCATGGCCAACCGTTGAGACAGTTCTCGCGCATATGCCAATCTACTCGGCTATATCGATCGTGACCGACAGCTTTGTATCCTGATTTAATGAGAATTTCATGTGCTTTCATAAACATTTGTTTCTCGCATTCGGCATCGCCTTGTGGTGGTGATTGTCCTTTCTTGATCATTGTTTCAAGTATAGTTCCTGGGTCAACGTGCAATGAGTAGCAGTCAACTTCGGCGTCTAACTCGATGGTCTTATTAAGTGTGTCTTCCCAACTCTCCATTGTTTGGCCAGGTAGATTGTACATGATATCTGCACAGACGACTAAGCCAAGTTTGCGGGCGTATTTGATGGCTTCTTCAACATCTTTTGCGCTATCCGGCAAGCAGAGCGCTTTACGTAGCTTATCATCGAAGGTTTGTGCACCCATGTCCATCTGGTAGACCCCATACTCGGCTAGTTTCTTGATTTTTGGTAGCGCCAGCGTCTTTGATGATCCTGTAACTTTGATGAAGTACTCTTCACTAGTATTGAAGTTGGCTTTGCAGAAGTCGATTAAGTCGATGATTTGCTCAGCGCTTAAGACGCTTGGGGTTCCTCCACCGAGCACGATTTCATCGAAATAGCTGGTTTTGACATATTTGGTTTTGGCGTACATGGCCAGCTCTTTTTTGAGTAAATCAAGATATGTATCTATGTTCACGTTCCTTGAGGCAGTGGTTGGGAAATAACAAAACGCACATCTACTATCACATACGGAAACCCATGGCTGCAGCTCCATTAATCTGCCCGAAGTATTTTCAGTGTTTAGGAATTGCATAAACGATTCGTAGGTTTCAGCTTTTATTTCTGGGTAGTCGCGGTACGTGTAGGGTGGCCAGTTTTCCCGTGAATCGTAAACTTCTGACTGTTTTGCAGTTGCAGAGGTCTTTGTCATCGATAATATCCCCTTTGATTGTACGTTAAAACGCGCTGATACCATAATAAAGTTTACTGGTTAAGAGGCAGGTTTACGAAAAACTTTAGAAACCGCTGTTTAGCGGTTAAATGCTGACATTACTCGCCAAAGGTTGTAGTTTATGGCGGTACGAGTCATGATTTTGCTGTAGAGGTTGCCTTTGAGGTAGCCTTTGTTTGCCTGGCGTAGAATGTAGGTTGCGCTGTAGAATTTATTGTAGAAGCGGCGACGCATTTCAGCGATGTCTTTAGCGGGCAGGTTTGGGTCTTCATAGATGGGGTTCATGGTGTTGTAGGTCTTCCAGTCCTGTGACATTGGCCAGCCATTATTGACTACGATTTCTCGTAAGTGGGTGCCGGGGTAGGGTGTGGCGTGGCAGAGCCATACATCATCAGGCTTAAGCTTGCCGGCGAAATCTAATGTCTCCTGCAAAGTTCCACGAGTTTCACCTGGATAACCTAATATGACTGATACAGTTACGAACATACCTGCATCTTTAGCCCATTTGATGGCATTCTGAATTTGCTCATTCGTGACCCCTTTCTTTAGGATGGCTCGCATGCTAGCGCATCCTGCTTCGACGCCGAACATGGTTTCGTCGCAGTGTGCTTTTGCCATTATTTCAAGGGTTTCTTTGTTAACTACGTCGGCGCGGGTTCCGCATCCCCAGTGCAGCTTCATTTTTCGTTCAATCATGCCGTTACAGATTTCCACAACTCTTTTGCGGTCAAAGGTGAATGTGTCATCTTGGAAGGCGATGCCTTCTGCGCCGAACTCGTTTTGTAGCCATTCTAACTCCATTAGAACGTTTTTGGGACTGCGCGCTCGGAATTTTTGGCCGAACATCTGTGATGCTACACAGAAGCTGCACGCGTAGGGGCAGCCGCGGCTGGTGATGACTGGGAGGAGTTTGCGTTTGGCAACGAAGTACTTTTCGATGTTTAGGAATTTGTAGCCCGGTAATGGCAACGCGTCGAGATCTTTGATAAAGGGGCGGTTAGCCGTCTTGACAATTTCTTTACCGTTACGGAATGTTATGCCTTTGATGTCGGCAAGTTTTTGTCCGCTTTCAGGTCGTTTGGCGAGTTCGAGGAGTGTTTCTTCACCTTCTCCCCGGACGATTATGTCCACTGTTTTGTCTTTGGTGAGGACTTCTTTGTCGCAGAAAGTTGCATGTGGACCACCCATGACGACAGTTGCTTCTGGGCAGACTTCTTTTGCGACCTGAGCAACCTTAAATGCAGACTCGACAGTTGGTGTCATTGAGCCAGTGCCTATGAGGGCGGGTTGGAACGTTTGGAGTTCTGCTTTAAGTTGATCGTGGCTTATCTGATTGACCGGGCAATCAATTATTCTTACCTCGAATCCGTTTTGATCCAGAACAGCAGTCATGTAGGCGAGTCCGAGGGGCGGGAACTGTGGGTGGTGGCCAATGTCTACTGGCAGAGGCGGATTTATGAGGGCTACTTTTTTGTTTGTGGTCATTAAGCCTACACGCACATGTAATGGTCTATAATGTTGGGTATAGCTTTAAGCGATGGCTTTTTTCCTTATGAAGCTTTAGTTAGTCTTGAAGGCTTTGTAGGTTATTTGGTTCTGACCTGACTATAGATGCTTCGGGTTTGATTATGACTCGAAAATAGCAGCACGGCTACTAGTATAACCAGAATTATTATGACAGCGACGACTGCGAAAAGCCAAATTGGCCATACCTGCATCGGCGGCGGGTTTTCAACTGCTGGGCCAAACGCGTAAACAATATGATCGTAGGAGCCAACATAAAGGGTGTCATGCGCTATGGCTGGAGAAGAAACAACTTTACCACCTGTCTGATAACTCCATCTAAACATGCCTGTTAATCTATCTAACGCGTACACTTTGCCATCATATGAACCAAACATCACTGCCCAATTCGTTACAGCAGGAGAAGAAGCAACCTCGCCACCCGTTACATACTTCCAGACGAGGTGGCCGTTGGTTGTGTTTAATGCATAGAGGTTGCTGTCAGCTGAACCGATGTAGAGGTATCCTTTGGCGAGGGCTGCTGTAGAGGAAATAACTCCTCCCGTCGTGTACTTCCAAATTAATTCACCGTTTGTTGTTTTTAGGGCATAGATGTTGTGGTCATATGAACCGATGTAGAGAACGCCATCTTGAATTGCCGGTGAACCAACAATGTATCCGTCAGTTGAGTATTTCCAGAGTAAGTTGCCTCTTGAGGCATCTAATGCGTAGATGTTGCCATCGTTTGAGCCGATGAAGACTGCTCCATTTGCGTAAGCTGGCGATGAGAGTGTTATCTGGTCATTTGTCGTGTACTTCCAAACTAAATCACCGGTGGAGGCGTTTAATGCGTAGATGCTGTAATCTTCTGAACCCACGTAGACGATGCCGTCAATAACTGTGGGAGAAGAAACAATTGCGTAACCCGTTTGGTAACTCCACAAGTAACTTCCAGTCATTGCGTTTAGAGCGAAGATTTTGCCAGTGTAGCTACCCACATAGAGTTTTCCATCAGTGACTGCGGCTGATGAAAACATAATCATATCACCGGTATCATAGCTCCAGACGACCGTGTTATGCAGTTCCCAGTCATAGCCCACCATCCCAGTGGAGCTGTTTAGGCAGTAGATTTTGCCGTCATGCGACCCAACGTATAGCAGCCCATACATCACCGTGGGAGATGCATCGATTTGACCGCCTGTAGAAAAACTCCACAGCAACTCTCCATCCGCAGCATTGAGCGTGTAGAGTTTGCCATCCCACGACCCCACAAACACTCTGCCATCTGCGACTTCGGGGCGAGAAATAACTTGATCTGCTGTTGAGTAGCTCCAAATCAAGCTGCCATCTTGGAGGCTAAGCGCGTAAACTTTCATGTCATTAGACCCAACATACACAACACCGTTGGCTACATTTGGTGAGGATGCTACACCTGCGTCTGTGGTGTAATTCCAATTTTTTTCTCCAGTCAACGCATTTAATGCATAAACCTGTTTATCGAGCGACCCAAAAAATACAAAGCCCCCAGAAACAGCAGGGGAAGAGAACACCTCGTTGCCTGTTGTATATTTCCATTTCAAGCTGCCGCTTTCTTCATCTATAGCATAGAGGTTGCCGTCTGAGGAACCTACATAAACTATTCCGTTTCCGACTGCGGGAGCTGAGATGATCTCGCTACCTGTTATATAACTCCACACGAGTTCACCTGTGTCTGCGTTTAGGGCATAGAGTTTGTTGTCCAATGAACCCACATAGACGTAGCCACCGTTAACCGTTGTTGAGGATAGCATTATTGGTCCCCCTGTCTGATAGCTCCAGAGCAAGGCACCTGAGTGGAGCGAGAGAGCGTAGATTTTACCGTCTTCTGAGCCAAAATAGACCACGTCGTCAACTATGGCTGGATCAGAGTCAACATAATAGCCTGTAGTGAAGCTCCAGAGTTTGCTGCCTGTTGCTGCCTCAAAAGCATAGAGATTGTAGTCTTCCGAACCAACACAGACTATTCCATCTGCGACTGCTGGTTTTGAGATAATTATCCCGCCTGTTTCTGCAGTCCAGAGTATGACTCCGGTTTGGGCTTCAAACGCATAGAGCTTATGATCATAGGAACCCACATACATGATACCGTTGACGGCGGTCGGGGAGCCCACTTGGCCTCCTGTATTAAATTTCCAGAGTGTATGATTCGTCATTGGGGCAGCAGCGTCTATGTTGCCTGTATGTGCGGCGTCTCGGTGAAACATTGACCACTCATTATCCGATTGAGGCTGCCCAGAGACTACTACAGGTGCCAGAACGAGCAAAATGAGAGCGAAGCAGCCTATTACTTTGTTCACTTTGTGCACCCAGAAAGGAATGGTGTTTTAAGACTAAAGATTTTTCGCTAAAACAAAGAAATAAAAAAAAAGAATAACTGAAAAAGGTGGTTTACTTCTTCTTTTGCATGTCAGCCCATGCCTTAGGTACATATGCGCAGGCTGGATCAGACTCAGCAATGTCACCTGTGTATGCATAGGCTCGGTTTCTGCATCCGCCGCAAATTTCTCGGTATTCGCAGACTCCACATTTGCCCTTTAGGACGTTGCGGTCTTGGAATTTGTTGTAGTAGGTTGAGGCTTTGACTTCTTCCCATGCGGTGTTAAGACTTTTGTTGCGGATGTTGCCTAGCATCATGGGTTCGTTGGGTTGTAGGTCAGTGTAGAAGCAGGGGATCAAGTCGCCATTTTCTGTAACAGATAGGTAACCGCCGAAGGCGAAGTAGGTGCATTTACCGTGGAACTCTTTCTCGTACCACTCGTTGAATTCTTTCTCTGGCAATCTTCCCTTTACGACTCGTGCAAAATGTGGGCAGTGTACGTGCACTTCGAATTTGCCCTTGTATTTTTCTGTGATGTCCCAGATGTGGTTGAGTATCCATTCATACTCTTCTGGTGTAGGTTCTAGTTCCATGGTGGTTTTTGCTCTACCACTCGGAACCAGATGATTGTACCAGACAAAGTTTGCGTGATACTTCTCAGCTAACTCAGCCACATGGTCAAGATGCTTGTAGTTGATTGTGGTTATAGCACAGGCTAAGCCGTTGAGGATTTTGCCTTTTGAAAGTTTCTCGATTGCTGCGAGCGCTTTCTTGTAGGAGCCTGCTCCTCTGAGTTGATCGTTTATTTCTTCTGGTCCATCGATGCTAACGGAGGTCCAAACTTGGTTATTAACCAAGTTGTCATAGATCGAACCGTCAACAAAGACACCATTGGTTAGAAGGCAAACGTTTAGACCTTTGCTTTTGGCGTAGGTGACGATTTCAAAGATGTCCGGGCGCGTGAGGGGTTCCCCGCCTTTTAGGCCGAACCATCTTACGCCGAATTTTTTAACTTCGTCGACGAGGTGGAAAGCTTCTTGTGTCGTCATTTCTCTTGGTGCGTGAGCACCGGTGGCGTCTACGTTGCAGTATTTGCATCGGGCGTTGCAGGCGCCGGTGGCTCGCCAAGACGTCATAAGGAGTGGACCGTTATGTTCCGTCAAAATAGTTCCTCTCTATGGTTCCCATTTTTATGTGTAGCTTAAGGGGTTGTTTACGATCTAAAATAGTTTACGCGTTCATCTCCTGATTTGGTTTGATAAGCATTTCTGCATCTTTCGCCTTCTTATTATTGCTTTTAAGTTTCCGGGCTAGGGATTCAGTAAGCTTTATAGTACAATTGAGCATGTTTTAGATTGGGCAAGAATTCGACGCATCTCTTGATGGCATACGGAGTTGAGCCCAAATGGTATTATCCGAGGTAATATCGTGATGTACAAAAAATCTGCAATCACAACAGTTCTTGCTATCCTAATTATTTCAATGTTTTTTCCAGTCGTCTCCACCTTAGCTCAGACCAGTAGCGACTTGAATCAATATGAATGGACCCAATATCAAGGCAACTCCGCTTTCACCCGCTACTCAGCGGGACCCGCCCCAGAGACCTTCAATATACTTTGGAAAGCTAACATACCTGGTATACAGCCCTACCTCGTGGCTTTTAACGGCAAAATTTATGTTGCAAACAACACCCATGCTTTTGCCCTAGACCAATCAGGGAACGTCCTTTGGCAAACTGCTTTTCCTGGATCTACACACTGGCCCATAGCATATAAAATCGACAGCCGCCACATGATTATAGAACGCTACTGCCTTAACCCAGAAACAGGCGAGCTTCTCTGGCAAAGCGAAGACTTCAATGCCTACACTGGCATCTTTAACGCCAACGTCTATAGCCCAGAAGAAAAAATGTTCTACATAAAAGTAGACAGCTACATTGAAGCGTGGAGCTTGGCTGATCCGTCCCATCCGCCCACTCTGGCTTGGCGAACCTACATTCGAGGGGGTGGCATAACAGGTATCGGAACCACCTACGGTGATGGCAAAATCTTCACAGGCTCTTTTGAAAACATGCAACTTGCCCTTGATGCGAAAACAGGTAAAATTCTTTGGACCACCAACACTAAAGGTCCAATGATTTTCACTGGGGCATACGTGGATGGCATGTACTTTAAGGGTGGCAGCGACGACAACACCATGTACTGTTTCAATGCATCCACAGGCAAAATAATCTGGCAATTCCGCCCAGACACCGACGGTTATTTCACTACAGGTTGCGCAGCCGCTTACGGCATGGTTTATGAAATGAACAAAGATGGTTACCTCTACGCTTTTGATATGTACACTGGCGAGGTGATCTGGAAATACAAAGGACCAAACGACTCGCTTATGTGGCCTGGTATGCCCTCGATTGCTGATGGTAAAATCTATGTAACAACAGGCGAAGAAGCCCAATATAACGGTCCCGCTGGCATCTCAGAGTTCTCTTGCATAAACGCCCTCACAGGACAGTTGATTTGGAGGATTGATGGCATAGAAGCCCTACCCCCCAGGGAGTCAGTTGCAATCGCCTATGGCACCCTCTACATTATCCCCGGTAGCGTAACTACTGCCGTAGACACTATCTCAGGTAACGAGTACGCCACAGATGGCGAGCTCTGGGCAATAAAAGATAATGCCTCGCAAGATAACACCCCTCGGGTGGTTAGTTCTTGGCCGCAGTGGCGGGCTGACCCAACTCATTCTTCACTCGCCGAGGTTGGACCTTCAAACCTTTCTTTGGCGTGGCGATTCAGAACTGGCGGTTCAGTCATTTCTTCCCCAAGTATCTACGGGAACATCGCTTTTGTTGGTTCATCAGATGGCTACCTCTATGCATTGGATGCCTGGAACGGAGACCTGAAATGGAAATTCAAAACAGGCGACCTAATCGAGTCTTCACCTGCAGTCGTTAATGGAAAAGTCTACACAGGTGGTGATGACGATTACGTTTATTGTCTTGACGCCAAAACAGGCGTCCTTCAGTGGAAAACTTTTGTTAACGGTAATTTACCATTTACTTTTGGCAATTTGGTTTTGAAGTCCTCGCCAGCAGTCGTTGAAAGCATGGGCGCCACAGTTGTCTACATTGGCTCCCTAGACGGCTACCTCTACGCATTAGACGCAGACAACGGTAAAATTAACTGGAAAACCAAAGCCCTTGGCCCAATCGAATCCTCTCCTGCGTTTTTTAACGGTGCTGTTTACTTCACTGCAGAAGAACCCGACATGGGGGCTCTCTACAAACTTGATGCAGCGACAGGTGTGGTAATGTGGAAAAACGAGATACCCTATCGGCCATCTTTCACCGGAGGTAATCAAATGCTTGGTTCCCCCAGCGTAACAGGTAACAGAGTATTTGCTTCCTCTAACTGGGGGGACTACTTCTGCTACAATACTGAAACGGGTCAGATGCTTTGGCGCTTCCAGAACCCTACTGCAACAGAGTTCATCGTTTCCTCCCCGATCTATTTTAACGATGGCACTTCTGATGAGGGCATGATTCTACTCATCGACAAATTCGATTTAGCCTGCGTTGATATCTCAAACGGCTGGGTAATCTGGAGTAAATACACTGGCGACGAACTCTACGTCTCTCCCTCAGTCGCCGGCGGCAAAGCCTATATGGCAACAAGTCAACGTCACGTATTTGTACTCGACCTAGCCCGCAACGGAACAATCATAGGCAACGTAACCCTTCCTTCAAGCACTTGGTCTTCTCCATCTATAGCCAACAACCGTCTTTACATCGGCTGTAATGACTGGAACGTTTATTGTTTTAAGGAAACTATAACCAGCGCACCTTCACCTACCGCAACAGTTCCAGTAAGTGATTACACTACGCCGTCAACGTCTATCCTCGCTGTAGCAGTAACTCTAGTAGTCATTTTGCCAATTGCGATAGGTTTTGTTCTTAGGCGGCAAATAAAGAAATTCTAAGTTTGGTTTTCCTGCTCTCGGCTTGATGTACTGTAGCCGCCAACGCTTTTCTTTGGTCCTCTAATTTTAGACATTTTCTTAAATGTCCACATCGCAGCTTTGTTGTTCCAAACAAGATGGTTTAATGCTGCTCTAGCCATGATTTGGCTATAAAAGTCGCCCTTAAGTTTCTTTTTTAGAAAATAGGTAGTTGAGAAGTAGTGGTCGTAGAATGCTTTTTTTGTTTCTTCAAGCTTCTCAAGCGGCAAGAGTGTGTTTGTGAAGATTTGGGTTTCTTCACGGTACTGGTTCCAGTTTGAGGAAACCTCTAAACCTAAATTTTTTACTAAATTCGCTAACTCCGTACCTGGATAGGGAACTGCTTCACACATGTAAACATAGTCAGGTTTGGTTTTATAGAGGAAATCGATTGTCTGCTGAAGCATCTCTGGGGTTTCGGTTGGATAGCCAATCACAAGTGAAACTGCCACCGAGATCCCTGCTTCTTTGGCCCATTTAATGGCTTGAGCGTTTAGCTCTACGGTTGTGCCTTTACGCATAAGTTTTAGCATTTCTGGGTTGCCAGATTCGACGCCGAAATGGATCAGTTGGCAGTTTGTTGCCTTCAATTTTGTTAGTAATTCTTTGGAGACTCGGTCGACTCTTGTTCTGCAATCCCATGGTAGTGTTACTTTGCGTTTCTGCATTTCGTCGCAGATATCAAATGCCCTTTTCAAGTCAAATGTGAATGTGTCATCGTAGAAGGCGAATGCTCCTGCTCCAAATTCATCCCGTAACCATTCAAGCTCATCAACTACTTTGGTGGGGCTTCTTCCCCGGAAAGTATGTCCGCACATTTTGGATGCCAAACAGAAGGTGCATGCTGATGGACATCCTCTGCTTGTGATTATGGGCATGTAGTTTACGCCAAAAAGCTTGTACATGTTAACGTCGAAGTGATGATGGGCTGGTCGAGGAAGTAAATCGATGTTCTGCATAAAGGGGCGATCAGGTGTCTGGGTAATTTTGTCATTTTTCTTGAAAGTTATACCTTGAACTTGGCTGAGACCTTTAAGATTGTCATCTGATACCAGCCGCGTAAGTTCAAGCATAGTTTGTTCGCCTTCGCCTCGGACCACAACGTCTAAGTTACTGCTTTCATTGAGGGCTTCTTTGTCTAAGACCGTTACGTGGGGTCCACCCATCAATGTTAGTGCTTGAGGTGCAGCGGCTTTAGCCGACTTCAAAACGTCAAGTGCAGGTAGATAAGTGACTGTTGCCGACGTAACACCGATGATGTCGGGATTGAGGCTTCTGAACTTGTCTTCCAGCGTTTCGTTACTGTACTTTGAGGTTTGGCAATCTACAACATCCACTTTATGGCCTTCTTGTTCAAGCACAGCTGCCAAATAACCGATGCCAAGTGGCAAAAAGACCGATTGCCCTGCTTCTGGCGGATACGGTGGATTGACAAGTGCTACGTGGGCTTTCACGCTGGTTCCCCAAAGATGGATATTACTCAAAAACACGGTACGCGATGCTATTATCTTTTACGTAAACTACTTCAGCATGTGCCTAGCTATAGCTGGAGAAGGATACGGAAGGCTTTTTATGGCAAGCACCCAACTAGCGCCTAAACATCATATGTGCACGGAGAAAAGTGGCTTGTCGGCAGACTTAGCGCTCATAAACACAAATGTGAAAACAATGAATCCCAAGCAGGCTACCGCTCAAGCCGTAGCCATAGCGAAAAACAAAATCATCAGAGTCGGAACTAACCAACAAATAAAAAAGCTAATTGGTGAAAACACCAGAGTCCTCGACCTAAAAGGTAAAACAGTAATTCCGGGTTTAATTGATACTCACATACACGTCACTGACTATGGTCGATGCCTCATGTGGCTTGACCTAACACCAGCAAAATCTCTCTTAGAAATTGAAAATATGATCAAGGAAAAAGCTAAGTGTATGCCAAAGGGGAAGTGGATTGTTGGGCAAGGGTGGAATGAATCACGCTTTAAGGAATTGCGGATGCCCATTATTGCAGATTTAGATGAAGCTGCACCAGACAATCCGGTTATTCTCTACCGAGAAGCCTCAATGATGTGTGCAGTTAACGGTCTGGCACTCAAACTTTCTGGAGTTAATGAGCAGACAGTTATTCCTGAAGGTGGTGCTGTTGATAAAGATCCCATTACAGGCAAACTGACTGGTATCTTCCGCGATACCGCCACATCGCTGATTTGGCAAGTTGTTCCCGAACCTACCGAAGGGGAACTGTTGAGTGCTACAATATTTGCATGCCAAAAAATCTTCCAAGCAGGCATAACTAGTCTCCATTGGCTCGTCATTTCAGAGAGTGAACTTTCTATAATTCAAAAGTTGCACGAAATGGGGCAACTTATGTTTAGAGTTAATGTGGTGGTCCCGGAGGCGCTTTTAGAGAAAACTGCGACTATTAAATCAGACACCCGTGATGTCTTACGTGTAGGTGGCGCTTTCATTGTTGTAGATGGCTATTTGGATTCAAAAGAAGCAGCCCTTCAAGAACCCTATAGTGATGACCCAAGCAATTACGGCAAGATGCTTCTTACTGAGGAGACTTTACTATCTGCAGTTCAAAAGGCACTTGCGTTCGGCGTCCAACCAGTTATCCACGCAATGGGCGACAAAGCCATCGATGCAACCTTAAAAATAATCGAGCAATCACAAAAACCGAATACACGCTTCAGGATTGAGCAAGCCGCAGTTCTAAATGAAGCCTTGGTTCAGAGGCTGAAAAAGCAGGATGTTGTTATTACAATTCAGCCGAAGGTTATTTCAACAGAGTTTACCGTCTGGTCAGCTAACCAGCGACTTGGCGATAGGGCAAAATGGCTTCACCCACTAAAAATTCTGCTCAACCAAGGTATTACAGTCGCAGCGGGTTCAGATTGCCCAATGGAGCCATTAAGTGCATTGCTTGGAATTCAGGAATTAGTAACCCGCCCAAGTTGTCCCGAGCAACGGTTAAGTGTTGATGAGGCTATCCGTTTGTATACGTTGAACGCAGCTTACTGCTCCAAAGAAGACCAAATCAAAGGTTCCATTGAAGAAGGCAAACTGGCTGATTTAACAATTCTTGCCCAAGACCCCGCATCGGTTGAACCTGACAAAATTAAAGACATACCTATTGATTTCGTTATATTAAACGGTAAACTGTTAGTTGTTACATCTTGAGCTGAATCTTTTTCAGAGATTATTAGAACGGCTTATCCCTATTTTCCTAAAAGCATCTTTACAGTCTTCCGTGGATTACGCATTGCTCTTAGAACTTTCTTTTTTGTAACGGTCCTGTTAATCGAGTTTGCCTTCATGCATAATTCGCTGATTTCCTCCACAGAAAACTCTGGTGTCTCCACAAGCGGCTCTGTCGCGGCCAACGCAAAATCGCAGAAACCGTCGCGGATGTAGCCACATGCTTTAGCTTGCTCGTAAAAAGCGGTTCCATAAAGCGGCATCGCGATGCTGAAGACGAAACTTTCCGCGCCTAAACTTTTAAGTTTGTATGCGTAGCGGATGGTTTCTTCTATGTCTGCTTTGGTTTCGCCGATTAAGCCCATTACAAAGAAGCAGCCGACTTTTATCCCCACTTTTTTGGCGGCGATAATTGCAGCTTCCACCTTCTTCAAATCGAGGTTCTTTTTAGCTACTTCAGTGACAACGCGTTGTACGCCTGATTCAGGAGCGACACGAATTTTCTTGCACCCTGCCCGCTTCATTTTACGCAGCAACTCCTCGTCAAGAGTATCGGCCCGTACACCATTGGGAGTAAACCAGTCAAAGCGCAAGCCCCTTTCAATGATTAAATCGCAAATTTGTGTCATCCGATCGCGATTCCATGTCATGTTATCATCGGCAAAGTCGATCTGCTTGATGCCATAAGTTTGGATAACATGCTCTACTTCATCGACTACCTTTTTTGGGCTTCTTGGCCGCCATTTCTTTCCCCAGACAATGCAATGGGTACAGAAGACACAGTTAAATGGACAGCCACGGCTTGTGATAACGATGGTGTATGGTTTTGTGATTTCTCCGCGGAGAGGATTCTGTTTAACTGCTTCAGCGTAAACGTTCATAGGCAATAGATGTCGTGCAGGAATAGGTAATGTATCTAATTCTTGTATGAAAGCCCTTTCTGCCGTTTTGTAAACTTTTCTATTTTCCCTGAACGCTAAGCCATCAATACCTTTGAGATTGGTTTTTTTATTTTGGAGTGCATCAATTAATTCTGAGATTGTGACCTCTGGTTCACCTATGACTGCGAAGTCAGCCTCAGAGTCTTCCAGACAGGCTTCAGGTCGCGAGGAAGGATGCAACCCAAACACTAATACGGTGATTTCTTTGTTGACTCTTTTTGCGATAGAGACAACTTCAAAAGCAGTTTTTGACCATCCAGAAAAAGGAATCTCAACGATGACTACCTCAGGCTTCCAATCCGCTATACGACCAGCTATAACTTTCGCGTTTAAACCCACGCGATACTTGGTTGCGTCGAGTTCCTCCAAATTATCCCAGCCTTCGGTAGGTGAATCAATAATGGAAACTTTGTGCCCCTTATTCTCCAGTACTGCCGCGACAGATGCCATAGCGATGGGTGGAAAAACGTTTGGTTTTCCCCATGCTTTAGGTTGGATTCGCGGGGGATTGATGAGGCAGACGCGCATGGTAGGCACTTCTTAGCACAACTACATTCACTCAGTGATTAATAGTTTACACTAAATCGGTGTAAACCAGAACAACCGCACCAAAACGATAACTGCGACGCAAATCAGCCCCCAGAGGACGATTGTAACATCGCGGATACGCAATGCACCTAAAACTTTTTTGCCAGTCAATGGCTCTCTGGCGTCACCAAGGATATATTGTCCCGGTTTTTCAAGTTGGATTCGCAGAGCACCAGCAACAGCCCCCATAGGCCAACCGTGGTTTCTACTAGGGGTTTTTCGGTGATCTCGTCGTGCAATACGCCATGCGTTCTTAGCGTCCATACGCAGCATAGCTGCTGCAACAATCATAAGCAACGCAGTTAGTCTAGTTGGAATGAAGTTTACGACATTATCGAGATTTGCGCTGAACCAGCCTGTATTTATATGCTCTTTTGTTTTGAAACCCACCATCCCATCAAGCGTGTTAATGACTCTGAAAACGATTGCGCCTGTAACCCCAAACAAAGCAAACGACATCATTGGTGACAGTTTAAAATCGATCAAGTTCTCAGACATGGATTCGATAACTGCACTACCCATTTGGGTTGCATTGAGATTATGCGAGTCTCGGCGAGAGAAGTGAGCATATTTTTTAGTTTCAGCTGCGTCGTCGGCGTCTATGGCTTTAGCTGCAGCTTTTGCCCAGTCGGTCTCGAGTTTGATGCAGATGGTCATTTTTAACAGTATGATTCCAATAACTGCATAGAATAGCAAGTTGAAGTAGATTGGTAAGTAAGTGTTGATAACCCATAATCCCAAGAAGGTTGGAATCGCAAAGGCAGCAATCGCCGCTAAACCCAACAGTATACCGAGGGCTTTCTCCGTTTTTGCATTAGGATTCTTAAATGCAGGCTCGATTTTTTTGATAAAACCTCCAATTACAACGGTTGGATGTAGCTTAAACACTAACCTGTCTGGGTAATTTGGAGAAGGATCTCCCAAAATCAAATCCAAAATAATAGCGAGGGTAAGCATGACTAAGGCAACTAATATGTTAACCCAATTTTGTCCCAGCCAAAGGAAGATATCGAGCATTGCTTCGATACTTGGGTGCTCACTTTATATCAATTACGGTTAGAGTGCTTTTAACTGATAAATGGTGATTTAAACATAGAAGAAGTGTACCTAGATAGTTTTCTAGCTATGAAATAGCTTGTTGGTATCATAATAATTGGTACGGTTATGTTGTAAAAAATCATGCTAGGCATTGCGATTATGACCAATTCATATGATTCTGCTATGCTTAAACCGGATACTACTGACACGAGAAAACCATACACAATGTAATCTAACGGCAACATGATCAACGTTCTAGTAAATGCTCCTAATGATGTAGAGAGTACCACATTTTTTGATGGTTCCTTGTCTGATTTGTTAAGTTTTACTAATTTTTCAAAAAGAAAGACTCCAAAAAACATTGAGAGAAAGGCAATTAAATAGTATGGTGGTCCGACTGGACCGCTTACGTCCACTAAAATAGTCATTTTTAGAATCATATTTAATCCTGCAATTGTTATCCCTACTTTAAGACCGAAAAGTAGGAACGCTACAATAAGGACAATATCGCTTAACTGATAGCTTAGAACGGGGTTGTAAGGCGCGGGGATTCTGACAAAGTTTAGGGCTGTCGTGAGCGCTGTAAAAGCAATAATTATTCCTATCGCTTTGGTATTCATCATACCCTTCACTCACGATTTTCTTATTTGTTAATTTGTTCAAGAGATATAGATATTGCCCCACTTTCTGATTAAATTGGTTATAAAAGGTTATCTTTTGTTTAATAAAGTCCTAAGTAAAGGATAAATTCATTATTCAAGTTTATTTGCTAAAGCTTGACTCTTGGCGTGTAGGACCGGGCCAAAATTTGGGCTGACTGGAAAATGTACATCACTTATGCAGGCGAATTCCACCCTTTGTATATTTGGGGCTTTTCTCGCTTCCTTTATCAATGTCTGAATGCTCTTCAAATCTGCAATAGGCGCTATTGCTAAGAGATCATATGGTCCGATGACTTCTGTAACTACTAAAACGTTCTTTATAGTTTTAAGGTGTGATATCGTTTCTGTTTTTTTGCTGTTTGGGGCTACTGTTATCAAAAGGAATGCTTTTCCCTGATATCCTAACTTTGAAAGGTCAATAGATACAATAGAGCGGAAAATGATACCTTCAGTTTTCATTTTTTCATAGCGTCTTCTAACTGTATAGGGAGTTGTTCCAACTTTTTTAGCAATCTCTACAAAAGAGAGGCTTGCATCCTCCAAGAGTTCGCCCAATATGAGGTAATCTAACTTATCCATGCTTACCCCTCCACTCCTGGACGTAAATCGATGTTTTCATAGTTCATAAATGGTAATCCTGACCAAACGGTTACTGTGACTTTTCTTATTCCGAATCGTCTCCTAACCATGTCAATACAGTCATTCAGATTTGAAATGTTCTCTGCATAAACTAGGGCACTTAGGTCATATTCGCCTATGCTTAGTGATGGCTCGATTAAACAAGTGTGTTCTCTGAAGAATTTTAGTATTTCATCAGTGTTTGAGTCAGTTTCCATCCCGATTGAAGCCACTATCTGGAATCCGAGTGTGTCGAGTGATGAGAATAATGTTGCGCCGGTTATTACTCCGAGTTTTTTTAGACGTTTGATTCTGTTCAGAACAGATACAGATGATATGGTGCATTTTTTTGCTATGTCCTTCAAACTTGTTCTTGCATCTTCGATGAGAATGTGGAGGATTTTATTGTCGATTTCGTCAATTTTGATTATGTTGGAGCTCATTTTCTTTCACTTATTTAGCATCGTTACTGAGATAAAAGTTTTTTTTCTAAAATAATGGTTCGTTTTGTCTTTAAAAAATTGCAAAATGAATTTTTGAATCTTCTTTTATTAAAAAAAAGAAAAAATTAATTAATAAAAGTATGAAATTTTTGGTATTTTGAAAATGCTTATAAATAAACAACAATTACTCATCTAAGCATAAACTTAAGGAGAAAGAAAATTGAATATTAAATCTAAGCAAATTCTATCGGTTTTTCTGATGTTAGCATTTGCAATCTCTATTGTTGCAATTTTTCCCACAACTGAAGCACAAACATTAACAAGGAAAACATTCGCGTTCGTTAGCGCCACACCCAACCCAGTCGGTGTTGGGCAAGAAACACTCATACATCTAGGCATCTCCGAAGCTACTAACGGAACTTATTGGCAATGGAAAGGTTTGACTGTTACTGTCGAGAAACCAGACGGCACATCTATGACACTTGGTCCATTCAACACTGACTCAACTGGTGGCACAGGCACAGTACTCGTACCTGACCAAGTTGGAACATACAAGCTACAGACACACTTCCCAGAGCAAAAGATGGTCCCAGGTATGACCTTCTTTAACCCACAAGAATACACATTCCTTGCCAGCGACAGTGAATGGCATAACTTGGTCGTCCAAGAAGAAGCTATTCCATATTTCCCAGCATTCCCTCTACCTACTGAGTACTGGAACAGACCGATCAACGCTCAGTTCTATGAATGGGCTCCGCTGACTGGTCAATGGCTGAGACCTGCTGGAAGTTACAGTATGCCTCCGATTGAGAAGTTCCATGCTGGTAACGAAGACGCGCCTGAATCTGCTCACATTCTCTGGACCACTCCATACGCTGTAGGCGGTATGACTGGTGGCGAGCAGGGTGAGATGGGCTACGAAATGGGTGACGCGTACGTAGGTAAATTCTTAGGAACAGTCGTCATCAACGGCGTAATGTACTACAACGAATTCCAATCAACCGGCAATCAAGCAGTTGAACAAAACGTACACGCAATAAACCTTAAAACAGGCGAAGAACTCTGGGTCAAGAACTGGAACAACGAAAGACTAGCCATCGGTCAAGTGTATAACTTCCAAGGCTTCAACTACTACGGCGCATTCGCATACTTATGGACAATAACAGGCAACACTTGGAAAGCATATGATGCACTCACCGGAAGATGGGTATACACTATCGAAAACATGACATCAGCCAACCCAAACTACAACTACTTTGGTCCTAGAGGCGAAATCATACGCTACAACGTTAACCAGCAAGCAGGCTGGATGACTATGTGGAACTCAAGCAAAGCTACCAACCCACAGACTGCACAAAGCGTTGGTGACGGAAGCTGGGATGTCCCTGGTAGCAAATTCGATGCTTCAAGAGGTCTCCAGTGGAACGTAACTATACCTAAAGGATTACCTGGTTCTGTCTGTCATGCTGAAGTCGAAGACTGCGTTCTTGGATCTCAATCTTCTGCATTCCCAAGCTTTAGAGGCGCAACTATTACTTCATGGGCTATCAGCACAAAGAACTCAAACGCAGGAACATTATTATGGCAAAAGACTTGGACAGTACCCTCAGGCCTAGAAGACGCAACATGGATCTGGAGCGATGTTAGCTTTGATGACCGTGTCTTTATTATGTCATGCAAAGAGAACCTACGATTCTACGGCTTTAACTTAGACACTGGCGACTACAAGTGGACTACTGAACCTGAGAGTTACTTACAGTACTATGACAAGTGGTATGGTCCAATGCACGCATACGGTATGTTCCTTAGTGAACGTATGAGTGGTCAAATCATTGCTTACGATATGCAAACAGGGCAGCGTCTTTGGAACTTTAATGTCTCTGATCCGTACTCTGAAATCTTGTGGAGTGAGAACTTCCCAACAGAATTCCACTTTGCAACCGACGGTAAAATCTATGCTTCTTATGCTGAGCACTCGCCTAACTTAAGCGCCCGTGGTGCACCCATGGTGTGCTTGAACGCTACTACTGGTGAAGAAATCTGGAGAATTTCCTGGTTTGGTAACTGGTGGGGCGGAACAAACGTTATCGGCGACAGTATCATGGCTGGTTTGAACGCTGGTTATGACAATCGCTTGTACGCGTTTGGCAAAGGCGCTAGTGCAACCACTGTTGAAGCTTCACCTAAGACCTCAACAAACGGCGATGCCATATTAGTCGAAGGCATGGTCACCGATATAGCACCGGGCTTAAAGGGCTATGACATTGCCGCGCGGTTCCCGAACGGTGTTCCAGCGGTTTCTGATGCTAGCATGACTGACTTTATGCAGTACGTTTGGATGCAGTATCCTAAGCCAACCAACACAATAGGCGTTGACGTCACTATCACTGTGCTTGATCCTAACAACAACATGTACACTGTTGCTTCTGCTACTAGCGACGATAAAGGATTCTACAGTTGCTCGTTTGTGCCTGAGGTTTCGGGTCAGTATAAGATCATTGCTACCTTTGCGGGTTCTAAGTCGTTCTGGGGTTCATCCGATGAGACCGCTATTGTGGTTTCAGACGCACCGCAAGCTACGACGGCTCCAGTGGAGAAAGAACCAACTGCTGTTGAACTCTACTTTGTCCCTGCTGTTATCGGCATCATCGTGGCCATCGTTATTGTTGGCCTAGTTATGGTGTTAATGCTGCGCAAACGACCATAAACAACCAAAAACAAACCAAATCCCCCCTTTTCCCTTTTTTAGTCCTATGCAATGGCAAAGAAATGTGGGCTAAGTAGGCTCTGGTTAAAATTCACGATGAATTGCCGTTCGTCGTAATTTGCATTTCTTTTCTCCAAAAAGATGTTCCAGGCCTTAGCAAACCACAACTATTTGCCAAGTTTCTTATGCAAAGAAACCCCTTGGTTTTTTAAGGCAAAACAACGATAACAATCTGCCGTAGGTGCTTTAAGCTTGGACGTACAAGAAGAACTCAACGCAACACTCTTTCACACATACGTTTTCCTAGTTAAAGCTGGAAAACCAATCGGTCCACGAGACTTAATGCGTGGAGCAAACCTCAGCAGTCCAAGCGTTGCTTACAGAAACCTGCAAAGACTCATCGATTTAGGTTTAGTCGTCAAAGATGATTACGGAAACTATTTGGTAAAAAGAAAGGTTGGCTTGAAGGGTTATGTTTGGGTCGGGAAAATGCTTGTCCCAAGGTTTGCTATCTTTGGCTTAGTCTTTGTAGGTGTTTTGCTTGCTGAAATCGCTGTTTTGATTCCTCATATACTGGCAGGTTCTATGGTTGAAGGTTCATTTTGGTTATTGACAGCTGTAACGGTTGTTTCGGCAGTGATTTTTCTAATAGAAGGCTTAAGATTTAGAAAGAAACCGAAAATCTCTTCATCAAGTGTTTAACTTTTGTTTCTTCTGAAGAAAAACCTCTAATAGCCTTCATAATATTCTAATTTCTTCTTAGCTTTAGCTTAATGTTCGCAACTAAATGTAATCCAACTATCAATGCTGTCGAGAGTTTGAACCGCCTCTTTTTGTCAAAGAAGTATGCTCGTCGAAGATAGTAGTGATGGAATGCACCCTCACGAAGTTTGCCCAGTTCCTTCATACTAAGTTGTGGAGTCTCAAAAATGGGTCGAGTGGTGTCATATTTATCGAAGTCAGTAATACGGAGCCAACCGTTAACCTTGACTTGATCATATAGTGGAGTGCCTGGAAAAGGAGTTGCAACATTGTAGAATCCTACAGCATCGGGAGCCACTTTCTCTATGAATTTGATTGTATCCCACGCGGATTTTTTGGTTTCACCTGGGAAACCCAAAATCACGTTTGGAACTGGTTTTAGACCAACTTCACGGACCCAGCCGAGGACTTTCTCTGTTAATTCAGGTGTGATGCCCTTTTTCATTGCGTCAAGCATCTGTTGTGTGCCTGATTCGACTCCAAACCAAACGGAAACGCATCCCACTTCTTTCATGGTTATGAGTAGATCTTTTGTTAGCATGTCTACGCGTGTGCCGCAGTTCCACTCGATTTTTAGTCCGCGTTTTTTTATCTCGTTACAGATGTCGATGACTTTTTGTTGGTCGACTGTGAAAGCATCGTCGCAGAAGGTGAACTTGGTTTTGCCATAGGTTTTGTAGAGGTACTCTAATTCATCTGCAACATTTTTTGCGCTTCGCATACGGTACTTGCGACCATGCATACGAACCGTACAGCAGAATTCGCACCAGTAAACGCAGCCCCTGCTCATCGCCAAATAGAGGACGTCTTCGTATTGGGTGAATTTGTCCATCGGCCATAGGTGTCGTGCAGGAAACGGCAAGCTGTCGAGATCTTCAATGTAGGGGCGATCGGGTGTTCTTACTATTTTGCCGTCTTTACGGTATGTTATGCCTAAAACGTCAGCACAGCTTTTTTCTGCTTCAATGTGCTGAACCAACTCCACAAGCGTGGCTTCGCCTTCTCTGCGGATCACAATGTCTAATTCTGGGCACTCCTCAAGTGCGTGGTCATCCCAAAATGTAACATGAGGCCCACCCGCAAGTGTTATGCAGTTTGGGCGAGCTTCTCTTGCCGCTTTAATTAAATTTAAACCTGACTTATAGGTGAGAGTGGAAGAGGTAACCCCAACAATGTCTGGTTGACGTTTTTCAATCTCCTTTTTGAATTCTTCAACAGTAAGCTTAGAAACTTGGCAGTCAATGACGTCTACTTGGTAGTTGTTCTTCTCCAAAACGGCAGCTAGATACCCTAGACCTAATAGTGCAAACGGCCAATGCATTACTGCTCCAGCTGGAGCAGCCGGGTTAACTAGGGTTATGTGGGGTTTCATATTTGCTTCACGTTTTTGGTATTTATCTCTTTGAAGATGGTGCTTGGCGCTTAAACATTTCGCATTTTTCACCAAGAGTGCAACGATGTAACTTTTAAGAGACGAACTCGGGTTTGAGTTGAATAATTATATTAATTGCCGCAAACCCATTACTCAGCAAATCAACTCAGGAAGGATAAACAAAAAAATTGCTTGTCGACCAGTCACTCAGAGATCAAATTCATCAGGCTAATATTGAGGTACATCGAAGCGAAGCTAAGCTCTACGAGCTACTGCATCCCGAGGTATACAGTAAAAAAGAACAGAAACGCATAATCACTCAACTTAAGAAAATAGATAAACTGATTGTCGACAACAAGAAGGCTGCTCTTGATGTTGGTGCAGGAACTGGTAACCTCACAGGCAAACTCTTAGAAATGGGGTATCGTGTAACTGCAACCGATATATCTCTTGAGATGTGTGCGATACTCAAGAGAAAGTATGCTGCCTATATGCCCGATAAGTTAACGGTGCTGAATGCCCCGATTGAGGATTTAATTTTCAGCGGCGGGCAATTTGATTTAGTCACTTGTTATTCTGTGCTTCATCATCTGCCAGATTATCTTTCTGCAATCCGAACGTTCAGCGGCTTTCTTAAGAAAGGTGGAGTACTATATATCGACCATGAAGCTTCACCTTTTTACTGGACAGGCGAAGCAGGCATGCTTGCAAGTATAATTAAAGGTCTTACGTTTCACGCTAACCCCCTAATCAATAGTGTTTACTTCCAAATCATAGGCTTAAAAGTTCCAACGATCGACTACACTTTGTCAGATTATTGGCATAAAAAGGAACATGCTCTAGACCATGGAGCAGTCATAAAAGTATTCAAACAAGAAGGTTTCACATCATTCAAAAGAAGTGACCACTACCTAACCGGTACGTGGCTTCCTAACCCATTTTCTTACTTATATCGTCTTGTCTGCAAACCCGAAATGTCTTTTTGGGTGGCTAAAAAATAAACCGGATAAGTACGTAGCGCTTATTATTCTGTGTTCTTTTTTGCCAGCCAGTATTTGGGCATAACATCGGTTTCTATTAATGAAGGAAACAGGTTCAGTGGCCAAGCCGGTAACATTGGGGTTAAGCAGATGTCTGGTTTTTCTAGACCGTTGATTTTACTGATATACTCTGATACCTCAAACATTTTGTCGAAATCCTCCAATGCAATCGCGGCATACAGGTCATAATTGCCAAAGAGTCTGATGATTACAATTAAGTTTGGGATCTTTAGAAGCTGATTGTAGATATCTGTCAATTTACTTCGGTTTGATACTTTGATATGTAGGTCAGCCATTGCTTTGTAGCCAAGTTTAGTTAAATCTAAAGTTATGGATGATCTTGTTAGGAGGTTTTCTCTTAATTTTTTGTATCTTTGAATGACTGTTTTTGTCGAGATGCCAAGTTGCTCGGCTACTTGTCTGAATGGGATTCTAGATCTCTTGGTGACTATGGTTGCGATTTTTTTATCTATTTCGTCAAGTTTTACTGGTGCTTCGTCTATGTTAGTTAAGGGTGGTCGTTGATTTTTACTGTTGTTTTCAGCTGGGAGAGGTTTAATGACCAAGTTTGTGGGGAATTCCACGTTTACAGCTTCTGCCCAAATTAAGGCGTCTACGTGCCTTATTTTTGGGTTTGCTTCTAAGTCCTCGATAATTTGGGATAGTTTGTTTAGATCGCGTAAGGCAGCTTTTCCAAGGAAATTGTATCTCCCCAAATGTGTGACTACTTGAGAAACATAGGATTTGCTTTCAAGATAATTGGTAATTTCTTTCTCATTCTCAGTTTCAGTTATAATGCCTAGATCTACGATATGTCGGTATCCTAAGCAGTGAGGGTTAATCAGAGTTACTTCTCCGTTGATTATGCCTACTTTCCAAAGTCTCTTGTAACGCATCCTTACTGCGCCGACAGTGATACCGCATTTTTTTGCGATGTCAGTAAAACTCGTTCGTGATTCGGCTAACAGAGTCTTTAGGATTATTGCGTCGATTTCATCAATTTTTATTGCGGTACTCAATGGAAAAGCCCTTCAACCGAAGTTTTAATATTTGCTTGTAGGTGCTTGTTAATTAAGCTTATTAGAGTTGATTCTACGTTAAAGTGCGTCATTAAGCATTGATGGATGTATCTTTGTTAATTTAAAGGCAATGAACTTTAAGTGAACTATTATGAAAGAAACAACTTCTATTGGAGAAAAAACAGGTCAGGGCCTTGTTCCGTTAAAGCTATAAACCTCGCAAATCATCAAACCCTAAAACAAGGGTTCATGAGGCAACATATGACACTAAGCCACGATTCTAATACACAAGCCTTCAAGGCCAAAAGTATTTTATTAATGACCACTGCCCCGCCCGAAAAGGACACATGGTACCACGGGAAGCGTTTGCCTCCAATAGGTCTAATGTATGTGGCATCGGCACTCGAAAAAGCTGGTTTCACGGTTCAGATGCTTGATAACTACTTGATGAAAAAACCAGCTCAAGAACTTAAAGAATTAATAACAAAGCTAAATCCGATGATGGTTGGAATAACATGCGGCTCGGCAACATATTCCCGCTGCGTAGAAACCGCTAAAACCATCAAAGAAGCCAAACCCGACTGCATCATAGTAGTCGGAGGCTGGCACGCATCCTACTTACCCGAAACACTACTTTCACACCCCGAAATCGACTATGTCGTAATCGGTGAAGGCGAACGGGCAATAACCCAACTAGCAACCGCACTCGCAACAGGAGAAGTAAGCCAAGCCCAAACCATAGATGGCGTCGCATGCCGAGGTTCAAGCGGCAACATCATTAACCTACCTAAATTCATAGATAACCTGGATGAAATCCCCTACCCTGCGCGACACCTACTGTCACTAGAACTCTACGACCGCAAAATCGAGTTCCTAGATGCTAAACCAGCTGATGTTATGAGCATCTCACGCGGTTGCGTTTTCAATTGTGGCTTCTGCGAAACCCGCAAACTATGGGGGAACATCTGCCGCGGCTTCAGCCCACAACGGGTAATAGGCGAAATCGAGGACCTCATGACCCGCTTTGGAACAAGGGGCATCTATTTCATTAACGATAACTTCACCCTGGGCAAAGAGAAGACCAAAGAACTCTGCAATCTCATGATCCAGAAAAGGCTCAATCTAGAATGGGTCTGCGACACCCGCGTTGACCTCGTCGATGATGAATTGCTGGAGCTTATGAGCAAGGCGGGCTGCAAAGTTATCTGGTTCGGTGTAGAATCAGGCTCTGAAAAGGTCCTGCAGCGGATCGGCAGAAACACTAAACCAGAACAAGTCGAAGCCGCATTCAGACTCTGCAAGAAACACGGTATCAAAACCGCCTGCTCCTTCATGATAGGTCTACCAGACGAGACACTAGCGGACATGGAAGTCTCATTAAAATTCGCCAAGAAAATAAGCCCAGACTTCTGCATGTTCAACATATTTATCGCCTACCCAGACAGCAGACTATACAATGAAATGCTTCAATCAGGCAAATATACACAACTCGACGATTACCTGCTTAGCGTAAAAACCGACGAATACGACTTCGAATCGCTTAAAGCAGTGCAGTGGCGGTTCTTTAAGAGCTTCCACATGACTCCAAACCAAATAATGAAACGCGTCAAACGTGAAGGCGTACTAACTTTCGCTAAACGCAGACTCATAGGTGGCGTCCGCAAAGCAAACGGAACCGCATAGGTGAATAAGTTTGGATAAGCGTAGACTTGGAAGAACCAATCTTCAAGTCTCGCAGGTTGGTTTCGGAGGCACATGGATCGCTGAACTTACGGTACAAGACGCTGTCAGGGTTGTTAGGCGTGCTTTTGATTTGGGAATTAACTATTTTGACACCGCTAAACTGGATGGGGACAGTGAAGAAAAAATCGGTATAGCCATTCAAGATGTCAGAGGTCAATGTGTAATTGCCACCAAGACTGGTTCTAGAACGAAACGAGAGTCACTTGATGATTTTCAGAGCAGCCTAAGACGCCTTAGAACGGATCGACTTGATATAATTCAATTGCATGGAATTGACGACGAGAAGACCCTTACCAAAGCTATGAGTGTTTATGGTTCGTTGCAGACCTGCAAAGAAGCACGGCGAGAAGGGTTTGTGGACTTTGTTGGCATTACAGGGCATAAGCCTCGGGTCTTGGCAAAGGCGGTTGAGACAGGCGAGTTTGATACCGTTCTTGTCCCATTAAACATCGTGACCCGGCAGGCTCTTGAGGAACTGTTACCCGTTGCCAAAGCACATGATGTGGGGGTAGTTGTGATGAAACCGTTATCCGCCAAGACTTCTAACCTAATCACCTGCCTCTATCAGCCTTCGCTTTCTTTAGTTTCAGATGATCCTGAACTGAAAGACTTGCTGGGCGAAACTGCTGATGCACAGGTTAACAGTGCGTTGAGATATACTTTATCGCAGGATGTTTCGGTGGTAATCCCGGGGTTGAGAAGTATCCACGAGGTAGAAACTGCTGCCAAAATAGGACAAGAATACAAAGGATTAACGCCAAAAGAGGCAGAGCATTTTAGCTTTAAACTCGCAGAGAACTACTGTAGAGATTGCGGTCTATGTCTGCCCTGTCCCGCGAAAATCAATATCCAGGCAATACTACGTTTCCACACATTCTATGATACCTACGGCTTGAAGGAATGGGCTAAAAAACTCTATAATGGACTAGACATCAAAGCTGATAAATGTACCCGCTGTGGAGATTGTGAGCCCAAATGCCCGTACGAAGTCCCCATATTAAAAGAGCTCAAGGCAGTTCAACAAGATCTAAAGTAAGCATTGATTGGCTGAAAATGGTTTTCGGGGAGACTTTAGTGATTCTATTGGGTTTGTTTGGCAATTACTTGTTTTATTGTTTCTACAAGTTTTTGGTTGTCTTTTGCTGATCTGATGGTAACTCTGAAGTAGCTGTCGTCCATGCCCATGAATGTACAGCAGTCTCGGATCAGTATGCGTTCTTTGGCTAATAGTTCTTTGAGCAAGGTTGAGGTTAGTTTGGGATTTAGGATTTTTACGAGCAGAAAGTTGGTTGTTGATGGGTTTACTCTGAGACATTCGATTTCAGATAGTTCTTTGGCGAGTTGGGCTCGGTTTTTAGTGATGGTTTCTTTAGTGCTTTTTATGAATTCGGCGTCGTTGAATGCTGCTAATGTTGTAGTGTTTACTAAGCCGTTTATGCTCCATGGTTGACGAACAGTTTCTAATTTGTCGATGAGGTTGGTGGCGGCTATTGCATAGCCAAAGCGTAGTCCAGCCAAACCATAAAATTTGGTGACGGATCGTATAACAAAAAGGTTCTCATAATCCTTGACCATGCCTGCTACTGTGTTTTTTTGGCCTTCTTCAGCAAATTCGATGTAGTTTTCGTCGATGCTAAAGATGATATCTTTCTTTTGGCAGAATTCTATTAGATCCATAACCTCATCTTTGGTGTACAGCCTACCTGAAGGGCTGTGTGGGTTGCAGATGCACATGATTTTTGTGTCGTCTGTTACTGCTGCCTTGATTCTCTCTCGGTCCATCGCGAAATCTGGGGGCAGCTGCACGAAGGTTACTTCTCCGCCTACACGTAGTGATGCTTTTTCGTATTCTGAAAAGGATGGTACAGGAATCACTGCCTTGAAGGTTTGAGGCAATGATTCAGTTATCATATAGATGAGTTCGATTGAACCATTACCAAGCAGTATGTTTTCTGCTTCTACACCATGCCCTACATATTTGGCTATTTCCGATTTGAATTCAATAGGGTTAGGATCCGGATAAAATTTTATGAGCCGAGCATTCTGTTTAACTGCCTCTACTGCTTTTGGAGGTGGTCCCATAAAATTAATGGGTCCGCTGAATTCAAGCACTTCTTCTAGTGGAATATCGTATTTTCTGCTAAACCCCCAAATATCTCCACCGTGACTTACAAATCTGCGTTTCTTACATGTGCTTGACATGACCTTTTTCCTCCATTAACCTGCTGATTTCTTTCTCTAACTGAAGGTGAGCTTTGTAGTGTGCGTTATACAAGTTTGTGAGCTTGTATAGCCAGTATATGCCACCCACCCCTAACGTGGCTATTGTTACCGCAACATATGTGGTTAACGGTATTGTCTGGGGCATGAATACCTTCTCCGGTAGAGCAGAGGCAAAGAATGCATCTTCTTTTTGTTCATGATCGGCTAAATCTTTAGAGAGCAAGTAGACGATAATGAAAGCTGGAATAATCAGGATGATACTTATAGCCCAAATCTTTGCATTTCTCTTTTTGAAGGACTGGTTAGTTGAAGGCGGTTCTTTGCCCACACTTTTTAGATAAACCACTACTTGTTTCTCTAGTTCGGCTTGCTTCTGAAAATGCCTATTTCTTCCCTCAACTAACCGATAAAACATCGGAAAAAAAGCGGCGCCGAAAGTTACAACCGCACCCAAAAACCACATGGAAAACCACACTTTACGGTCAACATATGCCTTAGTGTTCATCGTGTTTTCCATTTGCCCTCAAACTATCCCATTCAATTACTTACAAGTTTGGGGTAGCCAAACTTTATAAGGTCTTCCATTGGAGGTTAAGATAAAATGAGCCGACGCCCAATGCTACTTTCCATCATAATTCCCGTATACAACGAGGAATTAACGATAGGTAACATCATCGACCGCACGAAAACAGTCGTTCAGAAAATGGGCTTGGCAAGTGAAATTATAGTTATTAACGATCATTCATATGATAGATCACTCGAAGTCGCTAGGAGACATAGTGCACACGTTTTTACTCTAAAAGAACATCTCGGCAAGGGCTATGCACTCCGAGCGGGTTTTGCAAAGGCAAAAGGTGATATAATAGTCACAATAGACTCCGACGGTTCCCATTGGCCCGAGGAACTCCCCGAAGTCTTAGCGCCAGTGCTATCGGGCGAAGCTGACATGGTTATCGGTTCTAGATATATGGATCATAAAAAAGTCGCGGCGAGAAAACTCAACGCGTTCGGGGTCCACATATTCAACTACCTAATCCAAACACTAACTGGTGTCGATATCACCGATTCGCAGTCTGGCTATCGTGCAATGAAAAGCCAGGTCCTCGAGGACCAAAATCTGAAGTCAGGAGAATACGAAATTGAATCTGAAATGCTCGTTAAAACCGCGAAGGCGGGCTTCCGAGTGGCTGAGGTTCCAATAACTTTTGAGCAACGTACATACGGCCGCTCAGGCGTCGACCCCATGATCGATGGCACAAAAATCATGTTATCAATTATTTTGGCTTATCTGAGGGGCTAAAGAGTGACTGTAACTCAGGTTCCCAAAGTTACTATAATCGTGGCATCATACAACAATCAAGACACAATCGCAGAATGCCTCAAATCAATTCTTGCCCTAGATTACCCAGAGGGGTATGTTGAAGTCATAGTAATGGATGGTCTTTCTAGAGATTCGACAGTAGAAATCGCCCAACAATTCCCCATAAAAGTAATATCAATTGGTCTCAACGCTCCAGCCGCCTACAACTACGCTATGAAAATCGCTTCGTACCCCATTTTAGGTTTCATAGATTCCGATGCAAAGGTCGAGCGTGATTGGCTAACGAAAGTTGTACCTCATCTATCCGAGCCTCAGGTAGCAGGTGTCAGTGGTAGCATAGAGACTTGGAACAACGACAACCCTTGGGCAAGAAGCATCGGCTACGAACTAAAAAACCGTTATACCCGTTTAGGCGAGTATACCGGTCGTATAGCGACCATGAACTTGCTTCTCAAAAAAACGGTTATAGAGGAGGCGGGCGGCTGGGATGAGAAGTTGCCAAGTCAATACGACACCGATTTTGGCTTCCGGATAAGTTCTAAAGGCTATAAAATCGCGTATGAACCCACTGCAGTCTGTTATCACTTTAATCGTCCAACGCTAAAGGCGTTTTATCGGCAACAACTGCAGTACGGCAAGAATACGCTAAAACTCTATTTTAAACACGGGCACCTCGCCAAAGGTGACGAAATCACGGATGTAGGAATGAACGTTCAGCCTATGCTGTTCTTGGCGGTGCTGGTGTTGTTCTTGTTGGGTATCTTTCCATTTTTGAGGTTGTTATGGATTGGTTCAGGGCTAATTTTGTTGAGTATGCTTGTTTATTATGTTTATTCGGCAATAAAAATTTCAGTAAAATTCCATGATCGGTCAGCTATGCGGCTGGTGATGCTATACTTTGTTCGGTCTGCCGCGTGGTTTGTCGGAGCAGTTAGCACCACATTGAAGTACCTATCTGGGAGGAACAAGTAAATGCCCCCTAAAGTTTGCTTCATCTCACCAGAATACTGGCCTCTAACAGGGGGAACCGGTTCATACGTTTATTACCTAAGCAACGAGCTTCTAAATAAAGGCCATAAAATCTACGTAGTCACAGGCTCAAACCAAACTCAAGACATTAAAGTCAACCCCCAGCTAGATGTGTCATTCTTAAAGATCCCCAAAATGCCAATCGTAAAATCCTTCATGTTAGCAGGCAACAGTTACCGCAAACTTCAAAGGGTCCGCGACACCGCAAACGTAGATATAATACATCCGCAACTTCCACTGACACCAAGCTTTGCAGTTCCACCCAACTTCGGCAAGACATTAGTCTGCACAGTGCACTCAACTTGGAAAGGCGAAGCAGAAGCTATCCGAGCGGAACCCTATATGCGATTGAACGCAAACGAAAAGTTCCTTGTTAGCTTTAATTGGTTTTTACGGATTTTCGAGGAAGGCATGCTTCACAGGGCAAGGAAAATCATAGCTGTTAGTAACTTCACCAAGTGGGAGCTAACTAATTACTACAAGATACCTGAAGGCAAAATCAAAGTCATTCATAACGGCGTAGATATAAACAAGTTCAAGCCCGCCGAGGGAAAGCGTAAAGTTAAGGCTGAGTTAGGTTTTAACCCTGACGACATAGCCATAGTCTCTGTTGGCAGGCTCTACGCCCGCAAAGGTCTCTTTACTTTAATCCAAAGTATGCCTGCTGTCATCAAACGATTCCCCAAAGCGAAATTCATAATTTCAGGCAAGGGACAAAGCGACGAAATGAAAAAACTAATCGCCCATGCAGAAAGAATCGGTGTAAAAAACAACATAGTCTTCACAGGTTACTATCCAGACAAGAAACTGCCCAAACTCTACCAAGCCGCCGATGTCTTCGCGTTTTCAACATTCTATGAGCACCATCCTTTCGCGGTATTGGAAGCGCTCGCAACGGGTTTACCGGTTGTCACGACAACCGTGGGCGGAATCCCTGAGACTATCGAGAGCGGTAGAAACGGTTTTCTGGTGGAGCCTTTCAATGAAAAGCAATTTGCCGACAAAATACTTTACTTGCTTGAGAATCCAGGTTTCGCTGCTGAAATGGGTGCGTTAGCCAGAAAAACTGTTGTTGATCAGCTTGATTGGCGTATAGTGGTGAAAGATGCAATTAGGGTCTACGAAGAAGCTCTGAGTTAGCCGAGTTGTAGAGGTTCTTTTCGGTATGCTTTCGTTACTCTCTGGAATAAGTGGATAATATCAAGTGAGCAGAACATCATTTTAGTTAGGTACTCGTGGTGGTATATCATCATCTGAGCTTTGACAGGCAGGTCAATACGTGGCGACTCAAAGCGGCGGGCGACTGATTCTATGGGCAGACCTTCGGTATGGATGTCGGTTTCACGTAGACCAGTTTTTTTGGCGATGTAATCGAGATATGTCTGTTTCCAGTTGAGTTTCATGACTTTCACAGAGACTATGTCTATTGCTAATGAATCGTTGCTTGTCAGTATTAGGCCTAATGGAACTGGTTTGCCTTTGGTTGGGCCGTTGCCCTCGATTCCTGTTCGTGCGTCCATAATTGTTAACTGCGGTTTGAAAAGTGTGTAGAGGCGATAGAATACTTCGGGTAGGTAGGGATGGAGGTAGATGCGTCTGTTGCTGGGTATGCAGCCAAATAGGTTCTTGATGGCGCCGCTGTAAGCCATGAATTCATGCGTTTTCATTAAAGCCAAGTCGACAACTGCATCAGCGTCGAGAATTGTTTTGGGTAAGTACAGCCTTTTTAGTGGTGTGCTGGTTTTGAATTTTACTTCGACTACTTTGTCTTCTGAGAGATTAATCGCTGTTCCACCAGCTGCTTCAACAGCTGCTTTCATGCCTGTTTTGTCGAAGGCTTTCCAGCAGGGATAGTTTATGCCGTTTGATTCGCCCACTATAACTTCGCTGTTGCCATCCCGAAGTAAACCCACCAACTGTTGCATCATCTTGGGGCTAGTCACAACTCCTGGCAAATACTCAGGGTGACTTAAATTCGGTTTAATGTAAATTCTTTTTTTCCCACGTAACCCCGAATTGGCAACGGCTTCTTCTAAGATCTCGTTTATGTCTTCTTTAGCTCGAAAAATCTTGACTTTCTTTTGCTGGCTAGTCACTGCTTTGCTTCACTCCCATAATACAGCCTGGATCACCGTTGAGCACATCTCCATTGTGATAAGCTGCCGAGCGTGCTCTGCATCCGCCGCAAATGAACTTGTAATCACATTTCCCGCATGAGCCTTTCAAGTTTGCTCTGTTCCTGAAGGCCTTGAACATTGGTGTATTAAGCCATACATCTTTGAACTTTTGATTTTTTAAGTTGCCAACTTTTATGGGCAAAAAGACGCAGGGGTGAACTTCGCCCTGCGGAGAAATCGAACAATAGAGTCTGCCTGCACCACATCCGCCGATAAATTCACCCAGCGGTACAGCTTTCTTGGTGACTTTAACAGTTTGCATGTGTGCAAAAGCCATCGTGACTTCGCCCGTACCAGAGTCACCCTGACATTGCAGGGCTACACGTGCCAATTGAGGCGCAGTTGCAAGGATTGTTGTTTTGCAACCTGCTGACATCCGATTTAGCAGATACCGCATTACCTGTTCACGCTCTTGTGGGGAAAGGTCTTGATCAAGATGTGCTTTGCCTCTACCTGTTGGGATAAAATTGAAGTAAGTAAAGCGTTCAGCTTGAATCTCTTCGGCTAAATCAATTATAGCAGGTAACTCTGCCATGTTATTCTTACCTACTGTGGTAGCAATGCAAACACAAAGATCTGCCTCTACGCAGTTCTTGAGGCCTGTAATTGCTTTGTCAAAGGTACCTGGGACCCCTCGGAAGTCATCGTGTGTTTTTGCAGATGCACCATCGATGCTTACGTCTATGTAGTTGACTTTTGCTTCCTTGAGTTTCGCGACATTCTCCTTAGTTAGCAAGGTTCCATTTGAAGCGAGTGAAACATAGAGTCCGCGGTCCGCGGCATGTCTAGCTACTTTGAAGAAGTCTTTTCGAGTTAAGGGTTCGCCGCCACTAAACGCTAACGCTGTTACATGTGCATCAGCCAACTGGTCAACAACTGCCAATGCCTCCTCTGTAGTTAATTCCTCTTCCTGAACAGTGCCGCTGTTAGAGTAGCAATGTTTGCATTGTAGGTTGCATTTGTGAGTGAAATCCCAAACGACCAGAAACGGGGCACATAGCGAAATGGGTTTTTGTATTCCGAAATAAGCAAATGACTCAACTAAGTTAAGAACCGCATTTCTTGCATACCGATCAGTTAAGAGCTTCTCGACCTTAGCCCGCTTAAACCCTAAACCTCTGCGTAGAAATTCAACCCAGAAACCAATAATCCGTGAGTACAAAGGGCTGCACTTGTCGCAGTGCCTCTCCGTTTTGCCGCTATACTCATCTAGAGCGGCTTCTAGCACAGTTCTGCTGCATGAGCCGCACTTTTTGAGTGAGAGCTGGAGCATCTTCTTGGTCATAGGCATAGTGATGACTGCGTTCCAAAGTGTATCGTGGCTAAGGATGCTCATGTGGATTCTTTCCAAGCAGTTTTGATAGTTAATTGATGATGTGGGTGATGTAAAGATTTCTCTAAAACGCTGACTAACCCAAATGTAAAGTTGTTGATGGAAAAGCGTATGTTTAATCCTTTGTTAGGTTTCCATTTGGGGCTCGAAATATCTTATTGGTGCATGAAGAAAACTCAAACGATTGGGGGTTGGTAGTAGTTGTTCGTGTATATTTTTTCTGCTGGACTACTTCTATAGCTCAAGGAGAAATCCCACACAACGGAAATTGACAGTTAGAAGTAGTCGTCTACGAAATTTGCTGGACGACTACTACTGAGAAGCAAAAAGAAAGCTCCAAAAAGAGAATAAGAAGAAACTTAAGTGCAAAGGTATTGCAAAAAGCAAACTTTAGCTATTTAAATAAAAACATATAGTTGCCTTTGGGGATTCTAGTCTTTTTTCATCTTGCGTATGAGCGACTCTGCAATTTCTAGATCCTTAGTTGTATTGACGTTTAAGATGACTTCGGGGTCATGGGAGATTATAGCGCTCGTTTCTATCTTTCCTTCACCTAAAATTTGGGTGCCGTTTATAATGTTGATTCCTGAGACTGCATACCATACGCCTTTGTATTCGTCTGTGGAAGAAATCGATAGGCCTAAGTCCTGCCTGCTTTTGATGGGTACGAATACGGCTAGAAACTCTTTTCTGCAGGCCTCAAACTCGCTGATGACTTTGTCAAGGATTGATCCTGTTATAGCTGGAACATCTGAAGGCATAGTAAGCACTGGACCCATCCAACCCAGCTTTGTGATCGCCTGTTTCAAGTCATCATGGTAACCCTTCGCGTCGGTGCGAACCACCTTCCAGCCTCTGCTTAGACAGTGCTGCTCAGTTTGGGGTGTGTTGGGACTCGTTACAACATAGAACTTGGACACTTTTTTAGCGGTTAAGATGGCTTCAGCAACCCAATCCAGAAGCGGCTTTCCCAGAAACTGAAGCATCGGCTTCTCAATGGGTAAACCCATACGGCTTCCCCTACCTCCTGCCATAATCAGAGCTGGAACCTTCAAATCGCCATCACCATCAACACTACTGCAAACAGAATAAGAGTGACCGCTCTTGCTACTTCGTTGGTTGCCCCAATCATGTCTCCGCTTACCCCTCCAAAAACAGCATTTGAGACCATATTCATCAAGAACGCAATTGGAATACTGACAAAAACTAATACAAGCGCCGCCACAGCTAACAATGGGGAAGCAAGGAAATAGAACACTGGAAAAGCAATCAACGCTGAAATTACATAGGCTAAGTAGTTGAGTTTCTTTTTAGCTTTCGCCAAGAAGATTGAACCAAGCCCTTTATGAGAAGGTTTACCAACCCAAACAATTGTCACCATCGATAACTTCGCTGAAAGCTCAGCAAGAACAATCGCTGAGAAAATCAACCGCAGATCAACTGAACCACTAGCAACCCAAAATAAACCATAAAACGCTAAGCCCTCAATTACGAACGCCAAAACTGCGCCGCCGTATGTCACTGTCCATTGATGTGCCTTCATCTTGCGGTCATGTTCATTGCGTATACCGATTGCGTTGCCAAGATCGATTAAACCGTCGAAATGCTGCAATCCAGTCATAACCAGCAGAAAAGCAATAGTCATTGCCGCTGGAATTATTGTGCCCAAAATCGTGGGTAATGTGATGTAGACGTTGAATAGACCTAGCAGAAAACCTACGATCACACTGGAAGCAACATAATATAAACCCGCTAAAAGCCCAATTAAGCCGCCGACGATGGGAAATAGATACATATTCGACGCTGTCGTAAAGATGAAATCCTCTTTTCCACCAACGGGAATGATGGTTAGAAAGGACAGAAGGTCCCTGAAAACTTTTATACCCTTCATCGCCGACATATACCTACCAACTCGCCTGTATATAATATAGGCTTTATCATCAACTGGGGGAACAAGAACTGGAAGGGAAAAAGGTACTAGTTACTGGCGGAGCAGGATTCATAGGTTACCACCTCTGCAAAAAACTATCTGATTTAACTAGCAACTTGACCATTTACGATAACCTCTCAAGCGGCATAATGCAGAACGTCAAAGATGTTCCAAAAGCCAAATTCGTCAAAGGCGACATCCTAAACCTCAAAACTCTCTGCGAGCAGCCCAAACAGGACTTAATCTATCACCTAGCCGCACAAGTTGTCGTTGGCTACTCTATGGAAAATCCACTGGTTGACTTCGAAACTAACGCCAAAGGCACACTACACGTGCTAGAAAAAGCACGTAAAGACGACGCCAAAGTAGTGTTCGCCTCATCTGCAGCAGTATACGGCAACCCAACAGTTTTCCCAACACCAGAATCCTACGGATTTCACCCATTTTCATGCTACGGATTAAGCAAAGTTGTCGGCGAAGAATACTGCCAAATGTACCGAGAACAATACGGCCTAGAAGTCGTCATCACACGGTTCGCAAACGTGTATGGTCTACGTTGCCACGGAGTAATCCACGACTTCTTAGAGAAATTGGCTAAAAATCCTGATAAACTCGAAATAATTGGTACCGGAAAGCAATGTAGAGACTTTGTTCACGTATCCGACGTTGTTGCTGCACTTGTACATCTTGGCAAAAAAGAAAGTAAAGATGGCGAAGTCTACAATCTAGGCTTAGGTAAAACAACATCTATACTTGAACTCGCAGACCTTATTCTTTCAATCCTCAACCTGCAGAACAGAACAAAAGTCACAACAACAGGTGTCTCATGGCAAGGTGACGTAACTAAAATCTGGTTCGACATCACCAAAGCCAAAAAAGAACTCGGCTGGACACCAAAAGTCACCCTTGAAGAAAGCATAAAAGAAGTCATCGCTGACAGGAAAATCAAAATATGAGCCACTCCTCGCCAGCTCGAGGATTAATCGCGCTCCTGCGAATGCCCTACTGGATGATGACAGGCGGCTTAGCTGTCCTAACCGCGTTCGCCATCATAAAAGGCAACTTCACAGATATATCAACCACACTTGGCACCCTCAACGTTGCAGTGGTTTCATTGCTAACTTTCTTCTCAATGTCTTTTATCGCTTCAGGCGGATTCGCCATAAATGACTACTATGACCGAGTAAGTGACGCAGTCATCAAACCTAAACGCCCCATTCCCTCTGGTGCACTCTCGTATAAGACAGCTGTAGTTATTTCAGGAGTGCTTTTTGCTTTGGGTTTAGCTCTATCATTCTTGATTAACTGGCTTAGTTTCGCAATCCTCGCAGTTGACTCTGTGCTACTGCTGATTTACTCGTATCTGATCAAGCGTAAGTCTGGGTTCGCAGCGAACCTGTTGATGGGTATTCTAACTGGCACAGCTTTCCTCTACGGCGAAGCAGTTATCACTGGCACAATTAGCCTTATCTCGTTCAGTCTCTATCCAATCGCTTTTGGCACTATAGGCGGCAACGTACTCCGCGACATTTTCAGTGTTGAAGGTGACGCCAAAGTTGGTTACCCCACTCTACCACAGAAAATAGGCAACATAAGTGCTGCAAAAGTCGGCGGAGCTTTCTTCTTACTAACCGGTTTGCTTGCTCCTCTACCCTATTTAATCGGGGGATTCACAGTTTACTATCTGCCGTTGATTCTAATGTGGAGCGCCCTGCTCATTTACTCTGCCATACGACTATTCACATCAGCCTCAACTGTTGCTAGTATACGTAAGTACGAACGCATAGTAACCATGTCGATGATGCTGCTAATTTTCGCGTTGATAGCTGAAGCAATTGTTGGAGTGCTACTGTAACTTGAGTGAAACCAAAAGCATATGCCCAGAATGCCAAAAGAAAATTGACGCCCAACTGAATAAACGCGACGGAAAAATCCAAATCACAAAACAATGTTCCGAACATGGCGATTTCAAAGCAACACACTGGCAAAGCCAGCCCATTTTTAGTCACATGCAAAGATACGACCAGTTTCAGTACCTAGGCGACCTAAACGCACCCAAAAATCCAGAAGGATGCCCCTACGTATGTGAAACGTGCACAAACCATGCTTCAGGCACAGTCATTGGCGTAATCGATGTAACCAAACATTGCAATTTTCACTGTGCCGTTTGCTTCTCTACTTTCCCTGACCAAGGCGACGATTACGAACCCACAAAAGACGCTCTTATCAGCATGCTCGAGTTCGCAGCTAAAGCCAACCCCAAACCTCCAGCTATATTGTTTAGTGGAGGCGAACCGCTCGAGCGGGAAGATATGCCAGAAATCATCGCTGCTGCTCACCGCCTAAAATTTATGACGATTTTGGCGACTAATGGCACCCACTTAGTTACCGACGAAGGCTTGGCTAAACGGCTGAAAGACAGCGGGTTAAATATAGTGTATTTGTCCTTTGACAGTTTTCATGAAGAATTTAACAAGAAAGTCCGCGGGTTGCCGCTGGTTGACATTAAACTCAAAGCCTTAGAGGTCTGCCGCAAATACGACATGGAAGTCATCCTCGTAAACACTTTGATGAAAAGCTTAAACGACCAAGAAGTCGGCGATATGATCAGATTCGCCGCCAAAAACACCGACATAATTAGAGGGCTAATTTTTCAGCCAATCGCATTCACTGGAAGAGCAACAGAAAATCCATTCCGAGAAAACTTTCGCGAATGGAGCTTTGCCGAAGACGTTGAGAAGCAAACCAACGGCGAAATCAAAACCACCGATTTATTCCCAATGTCGGTTATGACTTCACCCATCAAAATTATGCGCAAGTTTATGCAGAAGCCATGGCCTCTGTTCAGTTGCAGTCCACAATGCGGTATAGTTAACTGGATTTATGTTTCTAAAGACGGGCAAGTCTTCCCCATTAACCGCTTCGTAAACTTTGACAGATTCTTTAGAACAATCCGAAAAACAGCTGAATCCGCTGAGTCTAAAGGAAAAATATCGCTGCTTTCTTCACTTTTTATGGCATCGATGCTGTCAATGAATATGTTACTTGTCACCAAAGAAGTGGGTATGCTAACGCTGATGAAATCAATTATGCGAATGCACCTCTCGCCTTCATACCAATCACTGGGCAAAATTCGACGAAGAATATTCCTTCTTGGCTGCATGGCATTCATGGACTCCTACAACTTTGACGTCAATAGAGTTCGTCGATGCGTCGTCCACTACATTACCCCAGACAAGAAAATCATTCCCTTCTGTGCTTACAATAATGTACACCGTGTTGCAATAGAGAAGAATTATGTGGCTAAAAGCAACAAGAACCGTGGTCATAGATAGCTCTTTTGAGCAACTATAGCTTCTGCTGAGAGGTTATTACCTCAAATGCACATATCCTCTCCATATTTAAACGAAATAATCGCTCTTCTTACCGATTACTTAACCAATAATTTCAATTTACTACTTTTATTTTAAGCACGCAATAATTGTTGGTAAAAATCCAGTCTCCTAAGTCAAGCCGCCAGAGTTCAAAAACTACCGAATAGTTGCCCACTTCGTTCTCAGTGATTGTGACCCGAGCTTGATTGCCTGTTCCTTTCGCCAAGTTTAAGTCATAGGCATTCACTGGGCTAATCGGTAGTCCATCTGGAAAGTTTGCGGGAAGGTTCGTGGTTACTTTTGTCAATACACGATACCTTTGATCACTATTCATATGATTTTCTACGTTAACATAAACAGTGAAAGTGCTGTTCTGGTTAGCAACAAGAACTTCAGGATAGTTACTTGCTTGTTTTTGGCTATCAAGCAGATTAATAACGTTGTATTCTTCTGGCGGCGGAGCCAATAACAAATAGTAACCTGCAACTACCGTTGCAACGACGATTAAAGCAACAAGAACGGCAACTGCAGCGCCTTTCTCATCGCTTAAACCGATTCTTCTTCCAATGTGCATAACAGACTCTAAACGTCTTCGCATCCAAGAACCCCCTGAATATAGTGCTAAAAATCCTAATCCCTGATTGAAACGGCCTAAGCTTAGTTTTACCATATGTCCGAGGCTTATATGTGGAGGGAATCTCGACCATGTTATAGCCTTCTCTTGCAAATTGAATAAGCATCTCTGTTGCAAAGGGCATATCAGTTTCCTTGAACTTTACACTGTCAAGTTTTTCACGCGAGATCGCCCGAAAACCAGATTGAGTATCGCTGAGAAATTGACTATAGAAGAAGTCATAGGTGAATGTGATGACTTTATTACCCAAAAAGTTGAGGAACCCCATGGCTTTATTTGGGTCATACATCCGGGTAGCTAAAACCATGTCTGCATCTTTTTCGAGCAGTCGATTGACGAGGCGGTCGATGTGTTTGAATTCATAGGTGCCATCTGCGTCAACCATAATGACAACGTTACCTTTTGCTGCTTTCATTCCAATCCTTAAAGCAAGTCCATAGCCTCGTCTCGGTTCAATGATGAGTCTGCATCGGTTTGTGTCTTTAACTATGTCTAAGGTGCCATCAGTAGAGTTACCGTCTACAATGATTATCTCTTTTGGATAACTCACATACTTATCGATTATGTCAATAGCTTCTTGTATTGTTCCAGCTTCATTGAGTGTTGGAATGACCACCGAGACCAGTTCAACTTTTGACGTCATCAGCTAACTTTCCATATCAAAGGGTTATATTGTTTCCGCTAGATGATTAAATAAGTTCTTCGTATAGCTGGCTGAGTCTTTCAACATTAGACTCCCAACTAAACCGCTCCTCAATTCGGGCTCTGAGTTCACCTTTGCGGGAAGAAAAATCAACCGCCGCAAACTCCAATACTGCATCAGCAAGCAGTTCAGGCTGATTAGGTGGAAATAGCTTACCATAATCATCCAGAAGAATTTCTTTTATGCCACCAACGTCTGTGGCCACTACTGGCAGACCGCAAGCCATAGCTTCAAGAGCTACCAATGGCAAACCTTCCCCTGACTTAGATGGCAACACAAACAAGTCCCCAACATTATAGTAAGACGGCAAATCAGCATCGCTAACAAACCCTGCCAGCCTAAATTTGTCTTGAATCCCCAACTGCGCAATCTGCATCCTGACACTCTCTAAATCAGGACCTTTTCCTACGACCAAAAACACAATATTTGGATTCTTGTTTACGGCGATTTTTGCACAATCCAGCAGTGTGTCGATCCCATTCTTGTAAACAAGACGCCTGACAGTTAAAATAACCACTGCGTTACTGGGTATGCAAAGTTTCTTACGCATCTCTTGGCGCTTTCCATTGATTGCTCTAAATCTTGCCAAATCGACGCCGTTGTAGATGACTTTAACTTTTTCTGGTTTGGCACCTAATCTTAATACGTAATCTTTGGTAGCGTTGCTTATTGCAATTATTTTATCAGCCGCGTTGAGGTTGTTTTTTCCTATAGCTAAGTCGTTTAACAGTTCAACTTGGTCAAAAAAGTTGTTATACTCGATGAAGGTGTTGTGCTGGGTTAAAACAAAGGGCTTGCCGTAATATTTAGCGAGCTTGCCAGCAATTAGAGACGTTAGATATGGATGGCCGTGAGCGTGCACAATTTTGCTAGATTTGACCGTCTTAGTGAAGGTTGGAAAACTACCTAAAGTCGGAATAGAATAAGGGATTCCGAGACGAAAACCTGTGTTAAGGGACCTATAGCATTCAACAGGTACACCGTCAACCACATAATGTTTTGGCGTTCCGATTTGGTTAGTTATAATGGTTGGCGCATAATTCTTATGCAGTAGTCTCTTGCTCTGTTCATTTGTCACGATTTCTATTCCGCCAACATGGGGCAGAAATGTATGTGTGACAATGCAGAGGCGAGTTTTATCCATTGAGAGCCAACGGATTAACCCTTTACCGCGGTAGTATTATAATTTGCGGAAAAACGAAGGTCAGAATGTCGCTCCGGTAATTTTGAGTGCTTTTGTGTAAACGTTTGACGTTACACCAGCAACTAAAGCCCCAATCGCATCGTTTGTAAGCGGCGGCAGCTGTTTGAGAATGCCTGGTTTTGCTTGGTCAAACCGTACAAACTCAAACATTCCTCTTGCACCACCAATGTAATTGGCGATGGCTAAACCGATAAGTTCATCAGCGACAAGCCCGGGTCTGCCCAAAAACCGCTCTTTCGTTAATCCGGGAATCCTGCCGTTCTCTGCCTCTTCTTGAGCATGGAAAGCTGCAACAATGAGGGTTGAAACGTTAACGTCAGAGAGCGCGTCGAGGAATTCTTCTTTAAACTGCTGAGTTGCTTTCTCTTCAGTTTCTACACCTGGGTGAGGCACATACATCTCGAGTGCACTGTCGACTAAGCTTTCAAGAGTGATGCCCTTTTTTTCTAGATAGCCAAGTAGCGGGGGCTTTATTTTTGTCATTGGTACTCAACTGAACGTTTACTGACAAGGACTGTTTTAAGTATTGCGCGGTCTCCAAACTGTAATGCTTATGAATTAATCGTAAAATGCCCGTTTTTCTAACATTCCTGTTATTTTTTTAAAAAAAAGAAAGGTTTTTCACTATTAAATAGAAAGAAGTAGAGTTTAATTTAGCCCTAAATTTCAAAGAAAGGCTTTAAAAATCGGATGAGTTTCGTCTAGAGGTCTCGTCCCTAAGTCAGCTGCTGCTGAAGCAATGTAAACGTCAGTTACTGCTACTGCAGGGAATACCCACTCAGCTTGTTCAACGGGTCCAAACATTAGGTAGTTTGCACCTACTGTTTGCATTATAGAATTAGTTGCCGTGACGCATCCTTTTCGGAATTCTTTTGCAATATTTGCTTTGACCCAACCCATGGTTGTGACAACGTTGCCACTACCTAAACCGACTGGGCGCCCGTATTTTTCTTTCATGACAGGTATTGTTCTGACGGCTATACCCATATCTGGAGCAAAAGCGGGAATTGCCGTATCTATAAGCGGTTTTGTAATTCCCGCCATCTCGGCTAATGTGAGTGCTTCCTGTGCAATGGCCATTTTTCCTTCTATAGTGTTGTCTTTCTGGTTATCTGCAAGAACAATTGCGGATTCTATTGTGCTTTCTTTTAGATTAATAATCTCTTTTTCTGTAACTCCCTTGTAGACTGAGTTGTAAATGCATCTGTTTGCAAGTCCCATTTTCTTAACTAATCTTGCTGCTGCCATGCGTGCATTAGGACTCATTGCATCTAATACAAGTGGTGCTTCGCTGTGGTTTGACACGAATTCAATGTATTTTTGAAAGGCAACCTCTGTGGTCCCAACTATATCAAAGCCGAATTGTATGCCTGTTATGTCGCTTTGGGTTTGCATGGTGTTGATTAATTTTTCAGCCTCTGCTTCATCAAAAACGCCTTTGTTTGCATCTTGAACCATTTTTTGCCCCAACCAAAAGATAGAACCTATCAAAAAAGTCGGAAGTTCTCCTGGCTGACCACCAACTTTTGCTTTGCCAATTGTATAAATATTTTGTTTTGTGCTAAAAACAAACGATATTTTTCATCACCAAATTTATTTTTGAACCAGATGTTTTTCAAGGTCTGATTCGAAATTATCAATAAGTAATTGTAGGCTTTCTGTTATTTCTTTTACGCGTTCTCTAGCATGCTTTTTGATTAATTCAGGATCAAGTATAGCGTAAATATGGTAGTATCCGCCACCCTTGAGGGTTTTTGATTGTTTGATAACTAGATTTATACTTACCAGTTTAGATAAACAACGGTGTACTGAACTTCTGTCTTTCTGCAATTTAGTGGCAATTTGGTCCAAGGTTGCGTCTTGGTTATTGGCGACTGCCACAAGAACTTCTAAATCCGCTGGTTTGAGATTATAGAGGCATGTGAGCAAGTCGGTGCAAGATGCACCTTTTTTCGTTATCTGATTGATGCTTTCCATGTTTATTGAAATGTCGTTTCTAACATATAAATGGTATTGTTTGATATTGTCAATACCGTAACATATATACGACTGGATTTGCAATAGTACCTAAAGGAAGTGTGAGTATGGAGAAAAAAATCCAATGCCCTCGAGGCATACCCGAAGAAATGTGCGATCACGCACCACATTGCAGCGTTTGGAAATTAAGAGAAGTCATAAAAAAACAAGCATAAGACTCAACATTAGAAGGAAAAATTAATGTTTGAAGATAACGAATTAGAACAAATACGCCTGAAGAAAATTCAAGTTATGCTTGACCAAGTGGATCACAGGAAGCACAATAGTAATTATCCTATTGTTATCGCTGATGACAATTTTTATGAAATCTTAGAGAAAAATGACTTATTAGTTGTAGATTTCTGGGCTCCTTGGTGTGGACCTTGTCGAATGGTTGGTCCAGTAATAGAGCAACTTGCAGCTGAATACGCTGGAAAAGTAACGTTTGGAAAAATGAACGTTGACGAAAACCAAATTGTGGCAAGCAAATTTGGAATCATGAGCATACCAACCATCGTGGTTTTCCATCGAGGCGAGGCAGTTGAAACTATAGTCGGTTCGTATCCAAAAGCACACATAGAAGCAGTCTTCAAATGCTATCTATGATCATAATAGGTTAGGAGTGAGAAGGTAAAATGTCCAATGTAGAGGAAAAGATTGAGACAGTTAAGTCAAGATTTGCTATGGGTAATCTGATTGCGGTTCTGTGGATTCTTTTGGGAACCTTTGCTTGCTGGTTAGTCAATCCTTGGTTAGGTTGGTTCTTTTTGGGGTTTTCTGCCTTCTCTGTCTATTTAATTATTAGACGGCTGCTCTGCAATTCTTGCTATTATTGCAAATCTTGCACCAAGGGATTAGCTAAGCTCTCAATTCTATTTCTCGGAGCTAACAGAATTCCTGGTCAGAGTAATGGGGCCGTCAAGGGAATGGTAATTTTTATCTATACAGTTCTAACTCTTATTCCAACAGCATTTCTTATTTACTCGCTAGTATCTTCGTTTGAAACCTTAAAAATTATTTCACTTGTTTGTTTAATCGGAATCTCGGCAGCTACTCTTATTTTAAGATTCAGAAACCGAGATAGGCCATTGTGGAAGCGTTGAATAATCTTGTATGCCTTCATTAACCCCGAAAAATGTGAGCATTGTCACATATGTAATGCTGAAAGTTCATGCCCCATAAAAGCTATTATCCGTATTGATGAATCTGAACCAAACATTGTTGATGTCAAATATTGCCGAGGCTGTGGTGATTGCATAGAAAACTGTCCGGGCAAAGCAATAAGCTTGAAAAGTTCCTACTAAAAGGAGAAGGATGTTTAACTTCCATTAGGAATAAGCTTTCAAAAAAATGAAACACTCTTTGTTCTCGCCTTTTTTTGTTCTAAACAATCAAAAATCGGTTGATGTTTCAGAATCGAAAAACTTATATTAAGAGGTTGGATAAACCAACCAGTAATCAGTGTGGTAAATTGATAAACATAAAGAAAAAACTGCTTATTCGAATCAAAAATCTATTAATATTCAAACATACTGCATGTTTGACATGTAAAACCTTATTTCACTGTTTAATTGTTTATAGACAATCAGGAGAAAACACGCAATGAAAGTTGTTGCTTCATGGAGCGGCGGCAAAGACAGTTGCTACGCATACTACTTGGCCACCCAGCAAGGACACCAAGTTATAACCCTATTCACAATGATGATGAATGAATCTAAATCAAACTTCCACATGATACCCTCAGGAATACTTGACGCCCAAGCCAAAGCAATGGAAATTCCACTAATTAAAAAAACAACATCGGCACAAACATACGAACGCGACTTCAAAGCAATACTGCAGGACTGCAAAGCCAAAGGAGCCGAAGGCTTAGTGACAGGCGACATCTACGAAGTTGCAGGACACGAGGAAGGCTGGCTTGGTAGAATCTGCAGAGAAGTTGGTTTAACACCAATAAAGCCGCTTTGGATGGATGATACAAAACAGATCTATTTTGACTATCTAGAAACAGGATTCAAAGCAACAGTTGTCCGTACTAACAAAACGCTTAGTCTCGATTGGCTGGGTCGCGTGTTAGATCGCGGATTCTACGACGATATCCTCAAACTCGAAGGTGTAGATCCCTGCGGGGAAGGTGGCGAATACCACACAGTTATCACAGATGGGCCTAACTTTAGTCAGAAAATCGAGTTGCAGGAAACCGAAAAGCATAGGTTAGAGAATGGCTTTGGATATCTAGAAATCAAAAAATATAAAGTGACGCCAAAGTAGGTAACTATCAATGGATGTCTTAATCGCTAACAACCAACTGAAAGCAAAAGCCTTCTTAGATGAAATTGAAGGTAAAAATCCTCTATTCATAGCTACAATCGGAACCACAGAAACTGGAAAAATTCCAGGCTTATCCGCCGCTGGAGCAAACCCTGACTTTACTGATTTTACACCCCCAGCAGACGCTGAACTGTTGCTCTTGGGTAGATGTAAATCTATACAGGGAGTCCCGATCACTCCTGATGGGATACCTACACCTGCCCTGATTACTACCTCAGCTCTGCATTTAGCCGATATTCCTGTGCTTATTGTAAATGGCGGCGTGAAAGTTAAGCCACAGGTTCCCTACGTTGACTTAGGCGGCAACTCAGGTCGCGATATCCGAACAGGTGATTCTGTTGATAACGTTGAAGAAGTCATCGAACGCGCCAAAGTTTTAGGAGAACAGTTGGCAAAAGCATCAGATTACCTCGTTATCGGCGAAAGTATCCCAGGGGGGACAACAACAGCACTAGGAGTTCTATCCGCATTAGGTGTGAACGCTGAAGGCAAAGTCAGCAGCACCCTTCCCGAGAACCCACACGGTCTCAAGGTAGATGTGGTTCGTTCAGGATTAAAAACTGCTGGCGAAAAATTCGGTAGCCTAGCAAATAACCCAATAAAAGCCGTTTCCTGCGTCGGAGACCCCATGATGCCTGCTTTGGCTGGTTTAGTCATTGGAGGCTCTCGGCAAGCCCCAGTTTTAATGGCTGGCGGAACCCAAATGACAGCGGTTTTAGCAGTAATTAACGCTTTAGAACCTAAAGCGCTTTGTAATGTAGCTGTCGGCACAACGCGGTGGGTTGCTAAAGACAAGTCCTCTGACATCTGCGGAATCATAAAACAATTCTGTAACGTACCGGTTCTGGCAGCTGACTTAGACTTCGGTCCATCCAAATATCCAGGTCTACGCATATATGAAACTGGATTAGTCAAAGAAGGCGTCGGAGCAGGCGGCGCATCGATAGCAGCAATGGCCAAAACAGGCGGCGCAGTAACCAAGGATATACTTCTTAAGGAAATAGAACATAATTATGCCTCACTAATGAATACAAAGTGACAGGTGCTTGGTCGTCAAACAGCTAAAGAACCTTCTATCTTTCTTAACCGTTTTCCCAGTCTCCATGGATGAAAACCTACTTACTGACTGCGCCAAAAATATGTGGGTTTTCCCACTTATTGGAGCATTGCTCGGTTTGCTTGCGGGTTTGTTTGGCTGGGTTGCAGTTCAGTTTTTACCTAGCTTAGTCGTTGGTGCGTTGTCTTTGGCATTATTGCTGTGGATGACTGGGCTACATCATACTGATGGGTTGTTGGATTTCGGAGACGGAATCATGGTACATGGCGTACCTGAAAAGAAAATTGAGGTTATGCATGACCAGCTGACCGGGGCAGGTGCAATCGGCTTAGCCCTCATGACCTACGTCGTTACTGCATTCGCGTTCGCTTCACTTGGAGGTAATCAGAATATTTTGGGTTTTAGGGTTCCTTTGATTCTTCCCGCATTAATCACAATCGAGTTGTGCGCAAAATTATCTATGGTTGTAGCAGCTCGAGTAGGTAGGTCTGTGCATAAGGGCATGAATTCTGCTTTTTTGGAGGTAATGCATGGTGGCGGAGGCAACTGGCGTTTAGCTTTAGCATTAGTGCTCTCGGTGATAGTTGCGTTCTCCCTTTTAAGCTCAGGTGGAATAGTTGTTGTTTTATTTGCTGTCGTTGCTGGTTTAGTTATGGTCGCTGTTGCACATAAAAGCTTTAACGGTGTCACAGGCGACGTTTTCGGAGCCACAAACGAGTTGACTCGTGCAGTCTGTTCAGTTGTATTATTGGCGGTGGTTGCATGGTAACTGCACTTGTTATGGCCGGCGGCAAGGGCACACGTATGAAACTATCTGAAGAGAAGCCGCTGATTCATGTCTGCGGGAAACCCGTTATAGAATACGTGCTTGCAGCCTTGAAGAATTCCAAAAAAATTGACCAAATAATCGTCGCCACCAGTGCAACTACGCCAAAAACAACTGCGCTGATGAAACGTTTCGGCGTTAAAGTCATCGAAACCCCAGGCAAAGACTATGTCTCCGATATGGGGTACACAGTGCAAACACTCAAACTCGGAGTCTTCTTAGCAATCGCTGCTGACTTGCCACTAGTCAAGCCTGAAATGATAGATGCCGTTGTAGAACATTACGAACACTGTGGCAAACCAGCTCTAACAGTTGCGGTGCCTCTAGAAGTTAAAACCAGCTTGGGCATGAGCATCGAGTACAGCTTCAAAACAGAAGATGACCACGATGTCGTCCCAGTCGGCATTAATGTCATAGATGGTAGCAAACGCTACGGCGACGAATGGCTAGACCAAGAAATTTTCGTACTAAACCATCAAGAACTCGCAGTAAACATCAATACAGTGCAGGAACTCCAACTAGCTGAACAATTGTTAGCTAAAAAAAGACAATAGCGCGCAAGTTTATTTTTGATGATCGTTCTAAAAAATTATCTTAAGGGTCGCCTTTCTGGTGTTTAGTATTTATAACCTGTTGAAGTGTTTCTTTCATTCTACGAGCATCAACATCCAATATCGGCGACTCACAAATCATCGTGGGATGCAAACCAAAATCCACAATTATCTCTGCGAGCCAGCTGAAGTCTGGACCATACCTTTTCTCATCGAGCGTATGGTGTTTTCTTTCGCCTTGGGTGTTGAATTCGATTGCTGAGAAATGACAATGCATACTCCGCAGGGATTGGGTGCCGAGTTCTCGCTCCACTTTTTCTGCTATTGCCCGCATGTCTTCCATCTTCTTAAATCCACCCAAGTTTCTCGCGTGGAGATGCCCCCAGTCGATTACGAGTTGTGTCCCTTCAACTTCTTGGTTGATTGATATGATTTCATCTATGCTACCGACCTGAAATTTCCGCCCCATAGTTTCAGGACCCAACTTCACTTTCAAACCTAAAGATTTCATTTCTGCGCTGACTTCTTTTAGAGCATTTACACAGGTTTTAAAGGCAAAGTCTTTTTCGACTTTACCATAGAAGCCTGTATGGAAAACCATGACGTAGGCTCCCATCCAGTCAGCGGCGGTTGCACAAGCTATCATGCGACGTTTGCTGGCTTCTGCCACATCTTTCTTGCCTGACAGGTTGATGAAGTAGGAGCCATGCATGCTGAGCTTGACATCGTTTTTACGGGCTTCACCGCCAAGTTTTCGGGCATCCGCTTCTTTAATTTGAGGTTTGGGTCCCCACCTGACTGCTTGGTACTCAAATGCGTCTAAGCCTTCCTCGCGCAGCAGTCGCGGCGTATCAAACGTATTTGCACCTAACAATCGAAACATCGGCGGTACGCCAGCTGGACCAAAACGGGTGTGCTCACTCATCCAATCACATTTCATTATTTGTAATTTGATTGTTTATCTCTTTTAAAAGTGTGTTTAGACTAAGAAAAGCGAGGTTATTGTCGGAATAGACACAAAGAAATAGATATAAACAGTAGCTGCCAAAATGGTAGCGGTAATTGCCAATAGTGCCAAATCTCCCTTTTGCAGTTTCAACGCATACAGGTTGGTGCGTTTTTTGCTAGCCCCCCAAGCTCGGGATTCCATGGCCTCAGCCAGCTCTAAACTTCTGCGAATAGCACTAACAATCAAGGGGATTAGCACGGGGACGTAGTTTCGAATCCTCTTCAATATATTGCCTTTTTCCAGTTCGAGGCCTCGGGCTTTTTGCGCATCCATGATTGTTTGAGCCTCCTCAGCCAATACCGGTACAAAACGTACAGCAGTCGTAAATGCGAAGGCGAATTCATAAGGAACGCGTGACTGCTCTAGTGCTAAGCCCAAGTGGTCAGGTGAAGTTGTCAGGAAGAATACTGAAAATGACTCCACTAGCACAACAAAACGCAGAGTCATCGAAGCTGCTGTTTCAATATTCGCCGCAGTCAGCACATAACCTGAAGTAAAATAGGTCGTTACCACGTTGATGACGAAGATGAATAGTGCCAAAAAAGCCGCTCCTCGGAGCGAGCGTAGCCATTGTCTCTGTACACGCGCCAAAAACACAAACGGCAGCTGCATCAAGAATAGAATAAGCAACGGAATGATTTGATAGAAGATTATTGCCACGATAAAGATGGCGATTACGTAGACGAATTTTATTCGTGGGTCCAGATTGTGAATGGGGGAGAAAACTTTTCTGAACTTTAAGCCATCAAAAACGCTCATCCGATCGATCTCCCCTGAGCTTTAAGTAGCAGCGCTTTAGCTTCGTAAAGGTCGATTATATCTTTCGGAAAACCTAACACAGAGAGCTTGGTGAAAACCTGTGCTATCTGAGGTAAAACAATTGAGGATAACTCAAGTGTGGCTGGGTCAGTGAGTATCTCTCTTCCAATTCCGTCTGCTACGACTTTCCCTTCCTTCATCAAAACAACGCGGGGATTGCATTCAGCTACAAACTCCACGTCATGGGTAACTGCAACCACTGTCTTCTTCTGTGTCTGCATCTGCAGAATGAACTGGCGCAGTCTCTCCTTCTGATCATGATCCTGCCCGATGGTTGGTTCATCTAAAATCAGGGTTTGTGGATCCCATGCCAGAACAGATGCCAATGCCACCCTCTTTCTTTCACCACCGCTTAGCAGAAAGGGCGAAGTCTTACGGTACTGAGCCAATGACAGCAGTTCAAGTGCCCATGTGACGCGGTCTTCTATGACTTTTTGCTCGAATCCAAAGTTTTTGAGTGCAAAAGAGATTTCTTCTTCAACTGTTTCGCTAAAGAGCTGGTGATCGGGGTTTTGGAATACAAAGCCAACGTTCCGTGCTAGTGAGGCAACGCTGGACTTGGTTGTTTCTACGCCGTCTATGCGAACAGTGCCCACGGAGGGCTTTAGCAAGCCGTTAAAGTGTTTAACGAATGTGGATTTGCCTGCGCCGTTCTGTCCCATGATAGCGACGAATTCGCCATCTTTAATCGTTAATGAAATGCCTGCAAGAGCTTCAACTTTGCTGGGGTACGAGTAGTGAACGTTTTCTGCTTCAATCATTTGGGCGAGAGCGCCTCCAGCAGTTGATCAGCTAACTCTTCTGAGGACAGGGGTGTCTTCTCGCCCAACTTTAATCCTTCTTTTTTGAGCATCTGATAGAGCAGGGTCGCTTTTGGGATCCCCACCCCAATTAATCTTGTTTCTTCATTGCTAAATATCTGTCTTGGATCGCCCTCAAAACGTAAGCTTCCCTGATCCATTACGATAAGATGATCAGTGTACTTGGCTGTTAAATCCAAGCGGTGCTCAACCAAGATTACAGTTATGCCGTGTTCTTTGTTTAGTCTGTAAATAACCTCAAAGATTCTCTCAGCACTAAGTGGATCTAGAAACGATGTAGGTTCATCTAATACTATAATATCTGGTTCCATCGCCAAGACTGCTGCAATTGCAACACGCTGTTGCTGTCCCCCGCTGATTTCATGCGGGGAGCGTTCCCGGATATCGTAGATTCCCGTTTGCTTTAATGCCCAATCAACTTTATTCCGCATTTCCGCCCTAGATACACCCACGTTCTCTAAGCCAAAAGCGACATCTTTCTCGATTGATAGAGCAAAAAGCTGGTTTTCGGGGTTCTGAAATACCAACCCCACATGCTTTGCCATCTCATAAGTGTGATGATCCAGGGTGTTTATGCCTGCTACTCTAATTTCGCCTTTTATTTCACCCTGATAAAAGTGGGGGACTAAACCGTTGAAGCATCGGCACAAAGTGGTCTTCCCACAGCCACTTGGACCCGTAATCAAGACGAATTCGCCCTTCTCTATTTTAAGCGACACATCGTGGATTGATGATTTTGATGCGCCAGGATAGGTATAGGTGAGATTTTTGATTTCAATCAGAGCCAAAGTTTTGTCCTGCTTACCTTAAGCGTGAATGTTTGCTCATTTAAGCGTAGCTACTCAGTTTTGGTAGTTTTTTCCGTTCTAAATGTTTTGGCGTAATTAAGAATTTCCTTTGAATTGTCTAAACGAATCTAAAACCTCTAAACATCGACTATGACTTTTATCGATCAAGTGATCACTTAAGCGAAGTTACTCCTTTTTACATATTTTCGCTTCAAGAAGAGCTAAACACTTTTTGAGGGCATCTTGGATTTCGCCCTTTCCGCTCACGCCTGCAGCCATTGCATGACCACCGCCTACGCCCCCCAAGTACTCGCCTAGTGGCGTTGCAATGTCTACTCCAAGATGAACACCTGTTTGCTCGTTGAATTGCCTGATGCTACGCAAACTAATCTCGACTTTGCCGTTTTTTTTGCCTGCGACTGCCGACATGTGGGCACCTAAATCAACAAGAGCTTTGGCTGCTGGAGCTTGAAAAGCGCTTACATGTGAAAGGGCGACTATCCAACCCTCAAGTTTCATTATTTTAGCCCTTTTACATGCTTTAAGTTTGGCAACACGTTCAGATGGATCTATAGGTAAAGCGAATTGTGCAAGCGTTTGTTGGGCATCAATACCTACAGAAACTAACCTAGCAATTATTTCAAAAGTCGGCGAGTTAGCCAGTGCAAAATGTCTTGTGTCAAAAGCTATGCCTACAAACAACGCTTTTGCCTCGTTAAGGTTTGGCATCACTCCTGCTTCCTCAAAAAGACGGTAGATCAATTCACAGTTGGCAGCAGCTTTGTCATCTATAATACACAATTTGCATATAGCCATTGTTTCTGGACTTGGAGCATGGTGATCAATTATAATCTTTGGTGCAGGTGACTTCTTTAGAGTATCAACTACTTCATCAAGTTGCTCCATGGTATTCATGTCCAAGAGTGCGATAACTTCTGCCGATTCTATATTTGGTTTAAGATTAACGTTAATAGGCATATACTCAAGAAGAGTCTTTGATGGCTTGTTAATGCCCTGAGGACAACCAATCTCCACAACTACGTTCGGTACAAACCGCTTCAGTAATCCTTGCAAGCCGTATGCAGAACAAATCGCGTCGGCGTCCGCGCTACGATGGCATAACAAAAGGACAAAAGAAGCCCGCTGTTCTTCTATAATTTGAACTATTTCTTTGAAGCTCATTTTAAATTTCTCAAAAAATTTTCAGTAGCTCTATGTGCCTCTTTTACCGCAGCCTCCACCAATGCCTCTGCTTTGACCCCTTTGGTTTGCTTAGAAAGGAGAAGATCGATTTCTACTGTAACGTTGACGGGTTTAGTTCCCTCTACTTCAACAGCGATGTCCAATCGATCGACGTCTTTGCTAGAAACTTTGGATAGGATAAACTTTCTCGCAGAGTCTTCAGCGGTTTGGCATAAAAGTTCGATTTGCTCGGTGGATAGCTCTGGAAAGCCGAGCTCACCCATCAAGCATCACTTCTCCTGTTTAGGAGAGAGGTTGACCTGAGACTGGGCTTAGGTCTTCTTGAAGTTTAGTTTGAGATTCTTTTACTTGGCTGCGAACACGTTCTTCTTGTCTTGCAATTACAGTACTGCGGGTTTCTAGCAGTGATTTGCGTTCGTTTAGGTCCTCAGCAACTTTAGCCTTCTCTGCCTTAACAAGTAATGAGCCGACTGCTTTGTAGATCACTGCGTCATCGGCTGTTTTTGTCAATTCAGCTAAGGTCTGTTCAACTTCGGTTTTTTCCATTTCAACTTGCTGTTTTTGTGCAAGGATTGTCTGTAGAGTTTGCTGTAACTGTTGGAGTCGAAGCAGTCTTTCTTGAACGTTAGGTGGTAACTTGGATAATTCATCACTCAAAGTTTATTCCTTCGACACAAAAAAGAACGGTGCTATTAATTAAGCATTTCCAACCAATTATTGATTAGTAGTTGTTGAGGAAAATCCCCGCTTCGAGAAAATTATTAGTTGAAACTTGTTTTCTGTTTTAGCTTGTTGCTGGTAGGGTTTGGTTCCAGTAGTAAACTACTTTGTAATCAGACTTCGAAACCGGGTACGCTTCATTCTCAAACACGATGTCTAAAGATGCACCATACCTTGCTAAAAGTTTCCCCATGATTATTGCAATCTGCTCTGTTTTTTCGTCCGTATTCCAGAAACCCCAAATTGAATCATCATGGTCACGCATACCCCAACCGTAATTGTTGGGAAGAACCAAAGCTGCCTCAGGCTTACTTAAGTCAGTGTAGGGCTTGCTGTGGATATCCTTCCATAAACGCTCTAGCGCAAGATAATGCTCATCAATCATTGCTGCTGCAGTATTGCCATCATCGTCTTTTGCGTAATTAAAAATCGCAATGTACTTGGCGCCCGCTTGATAAGCCGACAGCATTTGGCTGTAGATTTTTTCGCCCGTGTCAAGGAAAGGCACATCATAGTATTTCCAAGTGATCATGGCGCCCCACTCTTTATCCATCAATCTAGATGCACCTTTCACTTGAGCTATCTGCTGTGCAACGCTTGCATTCCACCCCAACTCTGCAAACATAACATCATAACCACCCAAATAATCCCACCAATAGAGACAATAATCAGAAGTAAAAATCGGAATGCCTGCTACGGTTAGGTTCTGCATGCCGGGATCCTTAACGATTACTTCGTTGATGAAAAAGTCGGCTTCCATGTCGTAGTCTGTGGGTTTTGTGCCGTTGTCAACGTAGCTGAGCATTTTTAGGTAAATTTGGTACATGGCGGTTGCTGCAGAGTGATCTATTTTGTCAAGGTGTTCCCCGAACCATTCATACCACGTTCTCCACTCGCCATCCAATTGTATGCCACCTGGCTCATCGTTGTAGTAAACGCCAAGAAACTTGTCACCCCACCTCTGAGTCCAATTCTGCTTTATGGTAGTCATGTCTTGCTGCCAAAACCAAGTTGTTGTGTCGTTATCATAGGGACTGTTTATGCCTAAATTAACTATGACGCTTTGCCCCTTGGCTACTGCATAATCGCAGATTTCCATAACTCCTGTCTCGTTTCTGCTCAGTGTGCTTCTTCCGATGTCTAGAATAAACAGGTTTGTGTAGGTTTTGGTTTTGTCTATTTGGGTTTTGGCTTCGGCTGTTGTGTTTCCGCAAAATGCTATCCCGACAAAGGGGTTATTGTTTATGGTAGCGTTTGTTAGGTTTAGATGTAGCTGGAGAAGTATAGCTGAAAGCACTATTAGAATGGTGAGTGTGACTGGAATCAAGTATTTCTTGACTCGACTATTCCTACTCATGTCAAAGCCTTACATTGAAAGGCTTCTTTCCTCTGCTTATAGTTTTGCCAAAAACACCACCCAATCAACCTTCGACCAACAATAGCAGAACTGTTTGCAAATAAAAATTACCTAGTTTAGCTGAAAAAAATAGTGAAAGTTTACCTTTCCTTATGAAGTATTTTTAAGCATCAAAAAATACTACACACCATTAAGGGTGTAGAAATTTTGGAACGCAGAGATTTCGATCGTGCTAATGTCGTTAAAGAAGAAATCCAGCAACAGGACACCCGATTTTTAGCAGTCTATGTAGAAGCAAAAAACAGTATTATGGTTATGCTTAGCGAAAAAGAGGACAAACTGGGCACTATGGCTATTGCTGTTCCAAAACCCAGAGATATGGTTGGCTCAGTAACTTCCTCTGTGCTAATTGGAGATAAACATGTTATTTCCGCGCGCATGTTTGCTGAGTATATTGCTTCAAAGAAGGGCAAAATCGCCATGGTCTCTGTTTACCTGGAACGAATCGGAGAGATTCAAGCTCAAGAATTCTTTATGCATCTAATCGAGAAAGTTCTAAAGACAGGGACTCAAAAGGAACCTGAAGCAATCTGATTTTGACACAGTGACTTTTTAATGATACGTAAACTCACGGTCGCTGAGTTCCAAAAAATCTTTGACGTGATAAATGATGCAGCAGTCGCTTACAGAGGCAAAATCCCTGCTGACTGCTGGAAAGAACCCTATATGCCAGCACAAGAACTCAAAAAGGAAATCAAGAGTGGTGTCCAATTCTATGGTTACACCAAAAACGATGCCTTAGTCGCAGTTATGGGCATCCAAGCAGTTAGAGACGTTACCCTGATAAGGCATGCTTATACTCTAACAAATCATCAACGTCAAGGCGTAGGCGAGATACTCCTACATTATCTGCTTGGATTGGTACATACCAGACGTATCTTAGTAGGAACATGGGAAAATGCGCAATGGGCACTAAGTTTCTATCAAAAACATGGTTTCATATTACTTTCAAGGGAAGAAACAAATAGACTGCTGAGGAAATACTGGAATATCTCTGAGCGGCAAGTTGGGACGTCAGTAGTACTTAAACAAGAAAGGCCTTTGTAATGAAGACATTAATGCTTAAGGTCAATTCTGGGGACCCTGAACCAGAAAAAATCCAGAAAGCAGCCGAAATTATACAGGCAGGAGGCTTAGTTGCTTTTCCAACAGAAACAGTTTATGGACTTGGTGCAGATGCCCTCAATGGAGGTGCAGTTTTGAGACTTTTTGAGGCAAAGAATCGCCCTCTTGATAATCCTCCAATTGTCCACATAGCCAGTGTACCCGAAGTTTACCCCCTCGTCAAGGGAGTGTCAAAAAAAGCTGAACTGCTGATAGAACAACTATGGCCTGGTCCTCTCACCCTTGTTTTCCAACGTTCAAAGGAAGTTCCAAAAACGACAGTAGCCGGTTTAGATACAATCGCCATTCGCATGCCCAAGCATAAGGTAGCCCAAGAGTTGATTAAGAAAAGCCACAGACCTATCGCGGCGCCTAGTGCTAATCTCTCAGGAAAACCCAGCCCAACCACCGCACAACACGTGTATGAAGACCTAAACGGAAGAATCGACGCTATCCTCGATGCCGGAGCTACCAATATCGGTGTGGAATCCACAGTGGTTGACTTAAGCAGTGACTCTCCTATCCTTTTACGCCCTGGTGGAACGCCATTTGAGGTCTTAAAGAAATTGGTTCCTGACTTGCAGCTTCATCCGTTTGTTCAAGCTGAACAAGAAATCCCGCTCGAAAAGATCAGCTCACCAGGGATGAAGCACAAACATTACGCCCCTAAAGCACAAGTAATATTGGTTGAAGGTAGCGTAGAAGCAGTTGTTAGTAAAGTTAAGCAGTTAACCGAATCATACACCCTCCAATGTCAACGTGTAGGGGTTTTAGCTACTGACGAAACAAAATCAGCCTATAAAGGAGACGTAGTGAGATCTCTGGGGAGCCGATTCAACCTCTCCACGATAGCTCGGAACTTATTCAGTATTTTACGTGAAGTTGACGCAGAAGGGGTTGATGTTATAGTTGCAGAGGGCGTGCCTTTGGAAGGCTTGGGGTTAGCTGTAATGAATAGGTTGCGTAAGGCTGCAGGCTATCACATAATAAAAACGAGATAGCCAAAATCTGATAAGATTTAGAAAGAAAGAAGGTACATCAGACCTAGGTCATAGATTGTGTATGTTTGAATATAGCTATTATTAACCGATGTGCTGGGAAAAATTTATATGCAAATATTTGATTGTTGAATCCCAGTTTATACAAAAAAATTGAATATTGGTGAAATTTATGTCACAAGGAGCAGGAAACATCCCAGTTCTAGTATTGAAGGAAGGCACTGGCCGTTCAACAGGCCGTGAAGCTCAAAGAAACAATATTATGGCTGCAAAAATCGTTGCCGAAGCAGTAAAAACAACACTCGGTCCATGTGGTATGGACAAAATGCTCGTAAGCGGCATGGGAGATGTTGCTATTACCAACGACGGCGCAACCATCATGAAAGAACTCGACGTCCAACATCCAGCAGCAAAGATGCTAGTTGAAGTAGCCAAAGCCCAAGATAAAGAAGTTGGCGATGGTACAACAACCGCAGTTATATTAGCTGGTGAATTACTGGCAAAAGCTGAGGGATTGCTTGATAAAAACATTCATCCAACAGTTATAATTGAGGGTTACAAAAAAGCAAGCGAAAAGGCACAAGATATTCTGAATGCCATAGCTATGCCAGTGAAGTTCGATGATGAAAAAATGCTAAAAGAAGTCGCCATTACATCCATTTCAAGCAAAAGTATCAATGTAGCAGAAGACCATTTTGCAAAAATAATTGTAGACTCAGTAAAACAAGTAGCTGAAAAAATCGACAACAAATACGTCGCAGACATAGACCTAATTAAAATTGTCAAGAAGCATGGTAAAAGTCTAGCCGAGACTGAACTTGTCAAGGGCATGGTTATAGACAAAGAAATTGCAAGTTCAGGAATGCCAAAACTTGTAGATGGCGCAAAGATAGCTCTCCTTAATGCTAAATTAGAAATTGAAAAAACCGAGTTTGATGCGAAAATCAACATTGAAAGTCCAGATCAAATGAAAATGTTCCTAGATGAAGAAGAGCGCATGATAAAAGACATGGTTAACTCAGTTACAAAGTCAGGTGCAAACGTACTCTTATGTGAGAAAGGAATCGACGATATGGCACTGCATTTCCTTGGAAAAGCCGGCGTAATCGCAGTCAAAAGTGTCAGTAGCAGTGACATGGAGAAACTCTCCAAAGCAACAGGCGCCACAATTGTTGCATCCGTAAAAGAACTAAACTCAGACGTACTAGGTAAAGCTAAACGTGTTGAAGAAGTAAAAATCGGCGACGACAAACTTCTCTACATCCGTGACTGCAAGAACCCAAAAGCAGTAACTATCGTCATCAGAGGAGCATCTAACCATGTCATCGACGAAGCTGAACGCTCACTTCACGACGGCTTATGTGTCGTCCGCAATGTAATCGAAGATGAAAAGATAGTCGCAGGCGGCGGCGCACCAGAAGCTGAACTCTCAAAAGGCCTCAAAGCATTCGCAGTAAAAGTCGGCGGTAGAGAACAGCTAGCAGTTGAAGCCTTTGCAGAAGCAATCGAAGAGATTCCCTTAACACTCGCCGAGAACGCAGGCTTAGATCCTATAGACATAATGGTAGCATTACGTGCCCAACATGAAAAAGCAGACAGCAAAAACTTCGGCATCGACGTTAACACAGGCAAAATCATTGACATGTGCCCAAAGATGATTGTCGAACCACTCCGTGTAAAGCAACAAGTCATAAAATCAGCCACTGAAGCAACCAACATGATTCTCAAAATTGACGACCTCATCAGCATCAAAGGCGGCGGCAAGATGCCTCCAATGCCCCCGGGAGGAATGGGCGGCGGCATGGGTGGTATGGGTGGAATGGGTGGTATGGGCGGAATGCCATACTAAGCCTAAAAAAAACCTTTTTTCATTTTATATATAATAAAAACGTTGACGCAACTATTTGTTGCGTGAAAACCGGATGAATTTTCTGCCTGAGGGCATGTTATTGCTTATGCTGAAGCCCCGTATTTGCTCTCTTAATCCTTTTTGTGTCATGAAAATTTTGCCATCGGTTGTTTTCCAGATTAAGCCGCTCTGCTCCATAACATCTAACATTGCCTGAAAATTAACGGTGGTTTGCTGAAGATCAGCTGCAGAACTTGGGTCGAATGCTTTTCTTTCCTTTAGAACGCTCTCTATCCTAAATCGAATAGTTGAGATGATTCCTGATGATTCTATCTCCATTTTTTCCCCACTTGCTGTCTTGGTTGCTATTCTATTGAAAATTCAATCTATTAATAAATCTTATGTCTTAATGTATTATAATCATTGTGGTATGGAGCCAAAAACAATTAAATATAGTGCAACAATGTTTTCAGAGAACATGAAACATGTAAAAATAACCGCCTTCGACTGCCCAGATGCTTGGTTTAAAGCATTAAGTAACATATGGAAAGAAGGAGACATTTTCAAAGTTGGCTTCGGCTCAGAAGAAACTGAAACCAGGAAACTTAACCTCTCAATAGAGATTACGCATCCCGAGAATAGGCCCCTTGTAAGCGATAAGGCTCCCTGCGACTTCAAATATGTCCAAGGCTACGCATTAGAATACCTTTGGTGCGGCGAAAAACAAGAAGATGAAACCTACACATATGGTAGCCGATTGAATCATCCTGTTAAACAAGTTGAAGAAGCCATCAAAAGATACATAGAAGAACAAAGAGACCGCCAAGTTACGATGGTAATTAGACTTCCAACAGACATAAAAAAATACGATGAAAAGAATAAGAAAAGCGAACCCCCCTGTCTAAGTCTAATCGACACGGAAATTCTTGACGGTGAAATGCATCTTACATGCTATTTCCGTAGTTGGGATGCATATGGAGGTTTACCAGCCAACATTGCTGGGTTGCAACTTTTCAATGAAGCCTTCGTTTCAGAAATCAATGAGCGCGGAGATTTATCGCTAAAAACAGGGAAACTCATTTTTCACTCAAAAAACTGCCATATTTACCAGCGCCAATACAATCTCATAAAAGAGCTGCTTGAATCCAAAGACAGCGGAAAAACTACCCGCTTAGCCAAAGCGATTAAGGAAAAAAACGGGGAAAAATAGCTTCTTTCTTTGTTTAGGGTAATTAATCCTTAATAGTTCAAATCGTTTAGAACAGGTCAGAGGCACCGTGTTATGAGTCACAATTTGGTATCTTGGAAGGTTCTTGAAGTCATGATGCTTGAACTTAAAAAATCAGGCGTGACTATCCCCCCCAAGATAGTTGAAGATCTAAGAGCCGCGAAGTCGATGATTCAACTCTCATACACAGAAGGCAGTCATGGCAGCGCCTTACAACATGCTGAAGAATACTTGGCAAATGCGGAAGCTTACATTATGACCGAAGGTCAGAAGACGTTAGGCTCAGATAAAGTGGACGGATGGCTAAGACTCCTCAAAGAAGCAGATACCAAAGAGCGCGAGGAACTTATTGCTAAAGATAAGTTTGTTACAGGTGTTCCTAGAGATCAAAAATGGATTCGTATTGAACCAACAGATGGTTTTTCAGTGGAATATATAGAGCGAATGGCCAAAGATCAAACCCTGCAGATTAAAAAGCAAGTTGATGGCAAACTCGTTATTTATGGTCAACCTGACGATCTTAAGATTTTCTTAAAAAAGATGGCTATGAAGAGTTCAAAACACAAGCCACTATGAGTTTCCATATTTTACTATTTTAGTTTCTTCGATAGATTTTTACGCTAAGCAGTATCTGCTTAATGTGTGACTCTGCAGTGTTTAGGAAACTGTTACCGTTTGATGAAGCCAAAAGAGCTATCGAAGTCAATTTTGAACCGACCTTTTTGGGCGAAGAAGAGACTGTTTTGCTAGAAGCTTACAACCGAGTAGTCAATGCTGATGTTGTTTCGCCGATTGATCTTCCTTCTTTTGACACATCAATCATAGATGGTTACGCAGTTCATGCAGCGGACACTTTGGGTGCAGGAGAAGAACAACCTGTACAATTGAAGGTTGTTGGGTGCATAGCCGTTGGTGAAGAACACAATCTTAAGCTCAATGAGGGCGAAACCGTGGAGATTGCCGCAGGCGCCGTTCTGCCCGAAGGTGCAGATGCAGTCATTTCGATTGATGACTGTGAGCGTGAAGACAATGATTTGCAAGTCTATGCGTCTATAGCCTCAAATGATAATTTGCTAAAGCCGGGTTCTGATATCAAAAAGAATAGTGTTATACTAAAGAAGGGGCATATCTTGGGCCCTTCAGAAATTGGTGTCTTAGCGTCGTTAGGATTAAAACAAATTAAAGTTCTCAAAATCCCCATTGTAGCTGTATTATCCGTAGGTAATGACGTCAGTGAACTATCCACGCCATTGACAGCGGGAAAGAAATATGATCTCAATGCCTATAGTTTGTGTGCTGCAGTAATGGAATGTGGCGGTAAACCCGTTTACTTTGGTGTTGTTCCCGAAGAAAAAGAGTCTATATTGAGAGTTTTGAGGACAGCTGTTGCTTCTGCTGATATGGTTATTGCTTGTGGTAGTGAACCAAACATGACCCGGCTCATCGATTCGTTAGGCGAGCCGGGGCTCGTTATTAATGGTGTTGCAATTAAGCCTGGGAAATCAATGGCTCTGGCGTTTGTTGGTGAGAAGCCTGTTTTTTTGTTGCCTAATAATCCATCGGCCGCCCTTCTGACTTACAATTTGTTTGCTAGGTCCTATGTTAATCGTTTAGCCGGAAGACCAGTATCCGTACTGAAGACTCTGGTTGGATTTTCAGGTTCTAAAATGTTTGGGGCTAAAGGAAGTCGAACATTTGTCATGGTTAAATTAGAGTTTGATAGATCTTGCCGTTTGATAGCTGAACCTATAGAAGTAGATGGTCCTGTGTCTGCTTTGGCTGTAACTGATGGGTTTGTGGAGATTGGTGAAAATGAACAGTTAGTTGAGGTAGACAAGCAAGTGGCGGTTACGCTTTTGCGTGGTTCAGCTGGCAGAGTTTAGACTTATCTTTTACGTAGTAGTATTGTGATGATCCAGGTTAGAATAGCGTAGCCCAACATGCTTAATGTAACAAGGATGTTACTAAAGCTAACGGCATACAGAGTGTATAACGAGAAGACTGTGATTGTTACTAGTAGAATAAATATTAGCCATTGCGTCCAAGGACGTTTGGTGAAGAGGCTATAAGCGGTAATGAAGCTCACTATGCCTAAGAAGCCGAGGTGAGGTGGAAATCCGCTTAGAGGTAAAAATGCTAAAAGCATAATTCCTGTGGTCACAAAGAAAGCTATAGCTGCTAGCTGAGGGCCGTTTAAGCTCTTGAATTTGGTTGCTATGGACACACAGGTTTCGCCTAGCTAAAGCAGTATGGGTTAAATTAATAAATTTACTGCATATGATACGGTTTCAATTTTCTTGTCAAGATGGTATTTATAGCTTAACTGACCATATTCTGCCAATGTTTTTGAGGGAGGGTGAGTCCGAACGTTAACTCAGACTAACGCAGCAACAGTGTTAAAGATTCTAAAAGACACCTTGCCTCTGCCTAAACTTGTAAAAATCAATCATGACCCATTCCAAACATTAGTTGTAACGATCATTTCGCAGAACACCTCCGACATAAACACCGAACGCGCTTTCGAAAATCTCTCAGGAAAATTTGAGATAGAACCAAAAATCCTGGCGAATGCGAAAGCAAGTCAAATTGAAGAGTGCCTTCGAGTTGGCGGGCTCTGCAAGAGCAAAGCCAAAACAATACAAACAACCTCAAAAATTATTCTTGAAAAATTCGGTGGATCCCTACATCCAATCTTATCTTTGCCAATAGAAGAAGCAAGAAAAAAGCTACTGGAAATGCAGGGTGTTGGCCCTAAAACAGCGGATGTTGTGTTATTGTTTTCAGCAAACAAGCCCACTATTCCTGTGGATACACATGTCAATCGAGTTTCAAAGCGTTTAAGATTGGCGCCATTAAAAGGCGATTACGAGGATATTCGCCTCAGTCTTCAGTTCATTTTTGATCCAGAAGACTACTTATCAGTTCATCTGCTTTTGATAACCCTCGGCAGAAAATACTGTAAAGCACGTCGACCAATATGTCAAAAGTGTCCAGTTAACATATATTGTCCATCTAAAGGGCGCCTGAGGAGTTCAGCATGATCAAACTACCGACTGAAGTTAACGAGTACTTTCCTTACACCAGTGCGCGTCCACACCAAGACGACTTCATAACCACCATCAATCAAGCCGTAAACGACCACCGATCAGTTCTCATCGAAGGTAGCAACGGCTTAGGAAAAACAATCTCAGCCCTCTCTGCATGTCTACCCATTGCTATTAAGAAGAACCTTAAAATCCTCTATGTGGCGCGAACCCACCGCCAGCACGACCGTGTCATCGAAGAATTGCGAGCTGTCTACAAGCAGCGTCCAGTTACAGGCGTTTCCATTCGCGGGCGAAATGAGATGTGCCTCAACGTTTTCGCTGCAAAAGGTGCTTTTGATTCAAAATCTCTCATGGAAGTCTGCGAGCTACTTAAATCCAAAAGCAGATGCCCCTACTATGTCAACGTAGATAATCGGACATACGATTACCTTCAGCTTCAACAGCAGGTCGCCAGTAGACCTTACATGGCATCTGAAATTCTTCGTGTCTGTAAGAAAAAAGAGTTATGTCCCTATGAACTCGTTAAAGGTGCTGTTTCAGATGCTAGAGTTATCGCGTTAAGCTATCTTTACGTTTTCGATCCCTTAATTCGTACGGCCTTTCTAAAAAATCTTGAAACCGACCTCTCTAAAATTATTCTTGTCGTTGACGAAGCTCACAATTTGCCTGAAACAGCTATTGACATCTCAAGTAGTATGC